>JACCDP011233626.1_pt1 | contig 41729 bp, 34 predicted proteins | sample 7445841 | NCBI WGS metagenome assembly JACCDP01 (sample SAMN15323441, study PRJNA562643) | freshwater metagenome | isolation source: river surface water | place: USA:Blue River Watershed | collected 2017-08-17 | reverse complement strand
CGCTCCAGCCCCCGGACGCAGGTGGTGACGCTGGCATTGGCCATGTCCAGCGCCTCGGCCGCCCGCGAGAAGCTGCCCGCGTCGGCCACCCGCGTGAAGACCGTCATGGCCCAGAGCTTGTCCATTCAGGGCCTCTTGCGAATCGGGTCGGGTCGCTGCGGGTGGGGCAGGTGGTACATGCAGTGCAGGCGTGAACGCCGGACGTTTGACCGAACTTGTGGTCGAACTTGCGGCCAGACGTCCAGCCAGCGATCAGCCCAGCGCGGCCAGCACTTCTTCGGTGCTGCGCTGGCGGCCCATGCGCGGGAAGGTGTACTTGAGCGTGTTGGCGTGCGCTTCGGCTGCCGGGGAGGCCATGGCGTCGGTGACGAACACCTGGTCGTAGCCGCGTTCGAAGGCGTCACGGGCGGTGGACTCGACGCCGACGTTGGTCGAAATGCCGGCCAGCACGATGGTGCGGATGCCGCGGCGGCGCAGTTGCAGGTCCAGCTCGGTGCCGTAGAAGGCGCCCCACTGGCGCTTCATGATGCGCAGGTCCGAGGGCTGTGCGTTCATCTCGGCGACGACGTCGGACCAGCCGGCGGGCGGCTTGGCAGCTGCTGCCGGCGGGGTGTCCAGCGTGGGTGCGAGGGCGTCCTTGCCGTCGATATGGCCGACGGTGACGAGCACCACGGGCGCCTGTGCAGCCCGGAAGGCGTCGGCAAGGCGGCGGCCGCGTGCTACCACTTCAGAACTCGGTTGCGGCTTGACGTCCATGGCCACGATACCGTTTTGCAAATCGATCAGGACCAGGGCGGTGGTTTTGGGATCCAGGTGGAGGGCAGGGTTGCTCATGGAATTTCTTGGAAACAGGGTAAAAATGATGTTCGCGCCAGCCCGTGTGAGAACGTGCTGCCGCGGCCGTGTCCGGACAGTCTACCTAATGAGTGAACGGGTCAAAATGACAAAGGCGGTTGAACCGTCTGAAGCCCAGGGAGGATGCCATGCCCGTCTGGTCGTCTATGACGAAAAGAGTTTTTGAATTGGACGAAGCCGCGGCTCGCTAAATCTCGCAATATCGGCAGATATTTTTCTCGCACCTTTTCAGCTTGGAGTAACGCATGAAGAACCACTTGATCGGCCGCCGCTCCCTTTTGGCCGCCTCCGCATCCCTTCTGGCCCCCTTCCCGATGGCGCATGCCCAGGCGGCATTCCCGGAAAAACCGATCCGCCTGGTGGTGCCCTTCAGCGCCGGCGGCGGCACCGACGTATTGGGCCGCTTGCTGGCGCGGTCGATGTCGCAGTCCCTTGGTCAGCAGGTGGTGGTTGACAACGTCACCGGCGCGGGCGGCGTGATCGGCGCGCAGCAGGTGGCGCGCGCCGCCAAGGACGGCTACACGCTGATGATCGGCACACCGGGCAGCATCCAGATCAACCCGGCAATGCAGCCGGACATCAAATACAACGTCGACAAGGACTTCATGGCGGTCTCCCAGTTCTCCGACAGCGCCACGGTGCTGGTGGTGAACAAGGACTCACCCTGGAAGACGGTGCAGGACCTCATCGCCGCAGCCCGCGAGAAGCCCGGCGCACTGAACTACGGCAGCGCCGGCGTCGGATCCTTTGCCCACTTCAGCGCTGAAATGTTCCTCATGCTCGCCGGCGTGAAGATGACCCATGTTCCCTATCGCGGTACCGCGCAGGCGATCGCCGACTTGCGCGCCGGCATTTTGCAGGCGGAGTTCGAGAACCTGCCGGGCGTGCTGCCCCTGGTGAAGGACAACCAACTGCGTGCGCTTGCGGTGGGCTCCGCGCGCCGCTCGAGCTTCCTGCCCGACCTGCCCACGATCATCGAGGCCGGTGTCAAAGGCTACGAGTCCTCCTCCTGGACCGGGCTGTTCGCGCCCGCGGGGCTGCCTGCGCCGGTGGTCGCCCGTTTGGAAAAGGCCGTTGCCGACGCGGCACGCGACCCCGAGGTGCTCAAGACGCTGAAGGAACTGGGCGCCGAGCCGGTGGGTAGCCGCTCGGCCGAATTCGCCGCCTTCCTGGCGCGCCGCCGTCCCGCCGTGGTCGAAACCGTGGCGGCCTCGGGCATGGCGGTCAAATGAGCGATGAAATGAGCGCTGCCTCGCCCTCCGCGCTGCCCTCCGCGCTGCCCGCCACGATGCTTGATGGCACGCCGGTGCCAACGCCGGAGCAGGTGGTTGCCCGTTTGGAGGAGTTCCGGTCACGCCGCGGCTATGTGAACCCGCAGCAGGGCCCGATGGCGGCCGCCCTCCCGAGTGTGGCCGACGGCTATCGGGTGATGTACAAGGCCTTGGTCCTCGACGAAAAGTACCTCGACCCGCTGGAAAAAGAGTTCGTCTGGCTCTCCCTCCTGTGCGTCGCGGGCGAGATGGGCACCCACCACCTCAAGCTGTTCTTCGACCACGGGGGTACCGACGCTCAGGCCGCGGCGGCGTTTCGGCTGGCGGCTTGGGTCAAGGGAACCTCGGCCTACGAGTTCATCGCGGGCAACTGGCAGGGCTTCTTCCCTCGGGTAGATGCCCACCAGGCCTACCGCGAAGGCTTCGATGCGTTGGTGGCGGGCTGCGAAAGCGTGCCGCAGGCCTGGTGCTGCCTGGCCTTGTTGTCCGCGCAGTCGGGCATGAAGTCCAAGTGGGGCGTCGAGGCGGCCATCACGTTGTGCTACGACCGGGGCGTGCCCGAGACCAAGATGGCTGAGGCAATGAGCGTGGCGATGTGGCCCTGCGGTGCCAACAGCTTCCATGACTCGGCGGGTGTCTGGCTCTCGCTGGTGCAAAGCGGGCGAGTCCCGGCTTCGGCCTCCTTCCAGGCCTGGGCCAGCCTTCCGAGCCAAGACGGGTTGGAACTGGCGGCGCACCTCTCGAACGAGGCCGGTCGGTCCTCCTGAGCCCGCCGCCCCGTTCAGTGCGAGTCGTCCTGCGCCGACGGCCGGTTTCGCATCACTTCGCCATCTTCCTCCCGCAGGCGGCGGAGGGGCGCAATAGCAAAGCAGATCAGGAGCGCAATAGCGATGAACACCGGCGGGAAGTCGGCGGCGGCGAGCGTGTCACCGTCGCCGCCGCGCCAGACGCTGGCCACACTCAGCAGGCCCGCCGCCAGGGTCACGCCGGACATGATGGACAACTGCTGCACCACGGTGCCGGTGGTGCTGGCATGGGCTGTTTCTTCCGGGCCCACTTCGGTATAGCCCAGGCTGTTGAGGGCGATCATGGCCAGCGAGGTGCACACGCCTCCGAGCAGCATGAGCGCGAACATGGCCGCCACGGGTGTATCGGCGCGCAAAAGGCTGTACGCCAGGCAACAGAGCGCAGAGCAGATCGTCGCGCCGACAAGTAGCTTTCGGAAGCCCACCCGCCGCAGCAGCCAAACGAGTAGGCCGCGGCTTAACAAAGAGCCAATGGCGCCGGCGACGGTAATCAAGCCAGAGGCCATGGGCGTGAGCCCGAAGCCAGCCTGCAGCAGCAGCGGTAGCAGGAAGGGAACCGCGCCGATGGAGATCCGTAACGGAATAGCGCCCACCGTGGCGATGTGAAAGATCCGGTGGCGCAGCACCCGCAGGTCAATCATCGGCGCGGGCGCCGCCAGCGCATGGCGGCGATAGGCCAGCAGCGGCGCCAGGCCCAGGAGGGCGAGCAATCCGAGTGCCCAGGCGGGCACGAGCCCCTTCATCCCGATCTCGAACAGGCCGGTCAGGCAGGTCAGGCCCACTGCCAGCAGGACAAAGCCCCGGCCGTCGAAGTCGGGCGACTCGCCGGGCGCCGGGCGTTCCTCGTCGGCAGGCAGGAACCGCCACATCAGCAGCAGCCCCAGGGCGCCGACCGGGAGGTGGAAAAGGAAGACACCGTTCCAGCCGACCCAGGTCACCAGTGCGCCGCCAGCCAGCGGCCCCAGCATGCGTGCCAGGGACCCGGGGATGGTGAACCAGACCATGGCCTCGACCATGTCGCCTGCCGACACATGTCGCAGCAGCAGGATACGTGAGGCCGGGAGCATCAGTGCGGCGCCCGCGCCCTGTGCGAGGCGCAGGGCCACCAGCGTCCACAGGTCCCCTGCCACGCCGCACAGGCCCGCGCTGACGCTGAAGAGGGCGACCGCGAAAAGGAAAATACGGCGCGCGCCCCAGCGGTCCGCCGCCCAGCCGCTCAGGGGTAGACACAGGGCCAGGCCCAGCAGGTAGCAGGTGATGGCCAGGTTTAAGTGCAGCACGGGTGTGCCCAGCGCGGCGGCCATGGTGGGCAGCGCGGTGCCCAGCATCGTGTTGTCCAGATTGTTCTGGAACAAGGGCCAGGCCACGACCAGGGACAAGACGCGGGTGCTCCTCACCGGATGCCCCCACTGCGCCTGCCCCGCACGCGGCGCCGGCCAGCGACAGGCGTCACGGCAGGTAGCCCTCGCTGGTGGCCATGAAGTCCTCCAGTCCGGTCTGCAGGATGCCCTCGGCGTGGAGCAGATCAGCCACTGCAGGCGCTACCGCGCGTGCGGCCCGGGCGTCCAGGAACAGCAGCCGCGACCGGCGCGCCAGCACATCTTCGACCTTGCGTGCAAACTCGTGCCGCACTGCAAAGCGCACCCTCTGCTCGCTCAGGCCCTCGGCCAGCAGCCGGTCTGCGCCGGCAATGCCGGCGCGTAGCCGGCTGTCGTCGCGTTCAAGTGGCAGGTGCTCGGTGCTGCGCTCGACCCGCCAGTCGCGGCCCGGTGGAATGCGGTCCTCGGCGATGCAATGTGCCAGCACGTCGCGCGCCATCGCCCGGTAGGTCGTCCACTTGCCGCCAGCCACGCAGACCAGGCCCGAGGGGTCGGTCCACACCGCATGCTCGCGGCTGATGCGGGCAGTACCTCCCGCCGCTGCGGACGGCTGCACCAGCGGCCGCAGACCAGCCCAGGCGCTCCGGATGTCGGCGCGAGTGGGCGGGCGAACCAGGTAGCGGCCCACCTCGGACAAGATGAAGTCGATTTCCTCGGCCATCGGCCGTGGCTCCGTCGGCCGGTCCTCGAGCGGCTGCTCGGTGGTGCCCAGAATCACCTTGCCTAGCCAGGGAACGGCGAACAGTACCCGACCGTCGCGCGTGCGGGGTAGCAGCAGTGCCTCGTCGCTGGGCCAGAAGTCGCGGTCTACCACCACATGGCTGCCCTGGCTCACCTGCAGCCGCGGCGGCGTGCCGGCCGGGCCAGCGGCAGACTGGCGCAGGTCGTCCACCCAGACGCCGGCCGCATTGACGATGCAACGCGCCTGCACCTCGCAGGGGGCACCGGTTTCGGTGTCGGTCCCGCGCAGGCCAGTGACGCGGCCGCCTTGCTGTACGAAACCGTCGACCCGGAAATGATTGAGGGTGAGCGCGCCCAGCCGGCTGGCGCTGCGCGCCAGGGCGATCGCCAACTGGGCGTCGTCGAACTGGGCATCCCAGTAGCGCACGCCGCCCTTGAGGCCCTCGGGCTTCACCTGCGGAAGGGCCGCCATCAGCTGCTTGCGCGAAAGCCTGCGTGTGGCGCCCAGACTTTGCCGGCCTGCTAGTTGCTCGTAGGCGCGCAGGCCCAGGCCCAGGGCGAACGGCTCCCACCAGCGGTAGGCCGGCATCACGAACGACAGGGGACGCGAGAGCGAGGGCGCGTTGCCAAGAATGACCGCGCGCTCGTGCAGGGCCTCGCGCACCAGGGACAGCTGCCCCATGGCCAGATAGCGCACGCCGCCGTGCAGCAGCTTGGTTGCGCGCGAGGAACTGCCCTTGGCGAAATCATCGGCCTCGAGCAGCACCACCTTGAGCCCGCGCAGGGCGGCGTCTACAGCCACCCCCAGGCCGGTGGCGCCGCCGCCAATCACAGCCAGATCCCACAGAGGTTCTGACTTGAGCCGGGCCACCAGGGTGGACCGGTCAACACGGGAGTGTTCGTTCTCGCTCACCGCCCGAGTATCGCAGGCTGGTAGCGTCTCAATTTGCCCAGTTTCGCGCGCGGGACACAGCCTCCTGCCAACGCGCGAGGCGGGCGCGGCGCTGGCCCTCGGGTAGGCTCGGCTCGAAGCGGCGGTCGACCTCCCAGCGTGCGGCGATCTCCCTGGCGTCCTGCCACAGGCCTACCGCCAGGCCCGCCAGCAGCGCCGCCCCGAGTGCGGTGGTCTCGGTCTGCCGCGGCCGAACCACCGGCACACCCAGCACGTCGGCCTGCATCTGCATCAGCAGGTCGTTGCGGCTGGCACCGCCGTCGACCCGCAGCTCGGTCAGGGCGATCGCGGCGTCAGCTGCCATCGCGCCGAAGACATCGGCCGACTGCAGTGCGATGGCCTCCAGCGCGGCGCGGGCGATATGGGCCCGGGTGGTTCCCCGGGTCATTCCGACCAGCGTGCCGCGCGCATGACCGTCCCAACAGGGCGCGCCCAGACCGGCGAACGCCGGCACGAGGAAGCAGTCGCCGGTGTCGGGCACGCTGGCGGCGAGGGGCTCGACGTCGGCGGCCCGCTCGATGATCTGCAGTCCGTCGCGCAACCACTGCACCGTGGCGCCGGCCATGAACACCGAGCCCTCCAGGCAGTAGGCTGGGCGCGCCGGGTCGGCGGCGGCCTGCCAGCCCACCGTGGTGAGCAGCCGATGGCGGCTGGTGACCGGGCGGCTCCCGGTGTTCATCAACATGAAGCAACCGGTGCCGTAGGTGTTCTTGGCCATTCCGGGTGCGAAGCATCCCTGGCCGAAGGTGGCGGCCTGCTGGTCGCCCGCCACGCCGGTGATGGGCAGCGCCTCGCCGAGCAGGTGGGGCTCGGTCTCGCCGAAAAAGCCGCTGGAGGGCAACACCTCGGGCAGCAGCGCTCGGGGAACGTCCAGCAGCGAGAGCATCTCCGGGTCCCAGTCCAGGGTGTTCAGGTTGAACAGCATGGTTCGGGAGGCGTTGCTTACGTCGGTGGCATGCACCCGACCGCCGGTCAACTGCCACAGCAGCCAGGTGTCGATGGTGCCGAAGGCCAGCTCGCCGCGCTCGGCGCGAGCACGCACTTCCGGCAGGTGGTCCAGCATCCAGCGCAGCTTGCTGCCGGAGAAGTAGGCGTCGATCACCAGGCCGGTCCGGCGTTGTACCCGACGCGCATGTCCCGCCGCGCGCAGCGCGTCGCACCAGCCGGCGGTGCGACGGTCCTGCCAGACGATGGCCGGGCCCACCGGTATCCCGGTGGCACGGTCCCACAGCAGGCAGGTCTCGCGCTGGTTGGTGATCGCCACGGACCGCAGCCGGGCCTGAGGTGAGGCGGCACGTAACTGGGCCAGTGCCGCGCGCGCCACCTCCAGCTGGGTTTGCCAAATTTCCTGCGCGTCATGCTCGACCCAACCGGGTTGTGGAAAGTGCTGGCGAAACTCGCGCTGGGCCAGGGCGACGGCCTGTCCGTGTGCGTCAAAGACAAGGGCGCGCGAGCTGCTGGTGCCTTGGTCGAGGGCGAGGATGTAGCCGTCCATGGGGTGTCTCCGTTGCGGGTTCGGCGGGTTCTCCGGTCCCGCATGGACGAATGGTAGTAGCTCGGGAGCGGCCGGGTCGTTGCCCGGGAGTGGCTCGGAATTGGCTCTGGAGTGGCTCTGGAGTGGCTCTGGAGTGGCTCTGGAGTGGCTCGAGGATGTCGCCACGCTTGTTGCATTTGGTGAACACCCGTGCGCCTCGAGCCGTCCTATGGTGTCCCTATGTGACCGTCTGCTTCCGAGATTGCCCCCCTGGCGCGAGCGAACGCGCTGGCTTCGCCGCGTGCTGAAGCACCAGCCAAGCTGCGCCCGCCGCTTGCCGGAGCGTTGGCGGACCAGCGCCAGTCTTCACCGCGTACTACCTACGCTCCATCCATGACCATGGCCTCGCCCCAGGACATCGGCCGCGCCGAGTCCGACTACCAGCGCTTGCGGGCGGCCTACCTGGAGGTGGCGCGCAACGAACCGGGCCACGAGGTGGCCTTGGCCATGATCGGCGCCGACATGGACCGCGCTCACGCCCGTTTGCAGGCGCTGATGGGGCTGCCGCGGCTGCCCTTCACCCATCAGCCCAGCACGGTGGTGCGACGAGAGGCACTGCGACGCGGCGAGGAAGGCGCTTGAGGTGTTTCGCTTCCGCCGCGCCCTGCGGCGTGCTCAGAACCGGCCTTGCGGAGGGTCCTCCACCGGGACTGCTGGTGTCGCCTTGGCCAGCGCCATCCAGACATCAAAGGGCAGCGCCTCGCGCGCGGGCCGGTGGGCGGCACGGGCCAACTCCAGCCGTTCGCCGCGCAGGAGCAGTACACCGCACTCGGCAGGGATTTCCTCGGGCTCGCCGATCGGCCGCCCTCTCGCGTCGGTGCCCAGCACGTACCAGCACTCTCCCAGTGCGAGGTAGGCGGCGCGCTTGGCCGGCCGCTTGAGATCGCCAAGCAGGTCAGCGCGGCGTACCTTGATCTCGTGCACCACCGGCTCGACATAGGTGGCCACCGTGGTGTGACGGATCGAGAAGACGTCGGGCTTGGCCACTGCCCATCGCTGCTGGCCTTCCTCCCCCGGCACCTGGGCGCGCAGCCGCAGGCCGCGCCAGGCGATGCGGCCGGCGCGCGCCATCTCCTGCGCGACCCGAGCCACCAGGGCTTCATGCGGATCGAAGTTGGCCCGATGCTGCTCGCGGAAGCGGGCGACGAAGGCAATGCCGGCGTCGGTCAGTCGCAGGGTTTCATAGCCGCCGTCGGCGCGCACCCGCGTCAGCAGGCCGGCGGCAAGCAGTTCGAGCTCCATCGCGTCTTGGCAGGGCCAGCCTGAGGATCGGTAAACGTCTCGCAAACGGCGGGCGTGTGTCCGGCCCAAGACAAGGCCGGACACGGCAGGCGCTGCGGCAGTGGGATCAAGCGGCTCCATCGGGAAAGGCAGTGTAGTCCGAGGGGCCGTCCCTGCTGTCGGCGGCGGGGTGTCGGCGCGTCCGCCCAAGGCAACACGGCCGCCTGTGCGGGGAGTGCCGACAGGGGTCGCCGCTTGGCACCTACAGGGTGGCTCTGTCCGGCTCCAGCAGCATCCGTGCCCTGTCTGAGCCTCGCTGGAGTCCGCCATGTCGGTCTGCTTTTCTGTCCCCTCTGTTTTCCCGCCCACCTTTCCGATGGAGGCCGCTTTGCCCCCCTTGCCCGGGGTGGTGCCCGTTGCCGCAGTTTTGCCGCCGGGCCCGTTAGCCGTGTCCAGCGCGCTGGACGCCCTGGGCGCTTGCCCTCTGTCCGAGCTTGCACCGGACTCGGCCCTGTATCTGCGTTTGGCGCAGCTGGCGGTGGAGGTCGATGGACCCGCCGCGCTGGCGCGCTGGTGGCGCGGCGTGCTGCAGGCCCTGCTTGCGCATCGGGCGCTCCTGGTGACGCCGCTGCACCATGCAGCGCCTGCAGGTGTGCCGCAGTGGCTAGGGGATGCGCCCTGGCGCGGCGAGGCCGCCGCCTGCGCCTTGGCCGCACCCTTGGCACTGGCCTGGGCCAGCAACGGCCACCGGCCCTGTCAGGTCACGCCGGCCGATCTGCCGCGCGCCGAAGGCCTGGGCGAGGGCTGCTGGGTCCACGGCTTGCGGGGTCGGCGCCTGTTCGCGTTCTTCGGTGTGCCAGTGGCCGTTGACGGCCGGGCCGAGGAGACGGTGCGCCAAGCGCTCGCCTTGCTGGTGCCGCTGCTGGACGCGGCCCTCCGGGGTGCGGGCGAGGGCGCGCCGGGTTTGCCAACGGGCGGCTCGGCGTCGCGTGCTTTGGCTGGCGAGGGTGCCTGGCAGGCGCAGACCAGCCCGGGCATCACCATGCGCCGCTACCCGGCGGGAGCCCTGAGCGAGCGGGAGCGGCAGATCATGGCCTGGGTGGCTCAGGGCAAGACCAATCCCGAAATCGGTTGCATCCTTCAGATCAGCGAGTTCACCGTCAAGAACCACCTGAAAAGCATCTTCAGCAAGCTGGACGTGACCAATCGCGCCCAAGCCGTGGCCCGCATGAGCCGGCTGGCCCTTCATGCCTGAGGGCCTGGTTGGCGCGCCGCTGCGGTCCACGGACGTCAAGCCCGCACCGGACACTGCGGCGGGGGCCGGCGAGTCCCCGCCTGGCTGGCTCCGCAACGCTGATGGGACACCGAGCCCGCTGCCGCTGCCGCCGCCGCGTGGCAGCAGTCATCCGCTGGTGCGGGGGCTGGAGACGCTGCTGGAACCGCTGGCGACGACCCTCTCGCTGTGGGCGGTGGCTTTCTGGCAGGAGGGCCTTGTCTCGCCAGCCTGGCTGGGCATCTCGGTACTGGCCTTTGCCCTGTCCTATCCGGCGCGGCCGCGGCTGCATGCGCCGCTGCAGCAGGTGGTGGTGACCTTGCTCGCCGGCTGGGCCGGGGTAGCAGGCCTGTTGCTGTTGGTGGGCCTGGCCACGGGATCGCTGGCGCTGCTGCCGGCGCCGGTGTGGCAGCACTGGCTTTGGGCCGCGCCGCTGTCACAGTGCCTGGCCCAGGCGGCGCTGCGCTGGGCTGCGCCGCATCTGGTGCGGCTGCAGGGCCCGCCGCTGCGGGCGGTGGTCGCCGGCCTCAACGCCCAGGGCCTGGCGCTGGCAGACCGGCTGCGCGGGGCTGAGGGCTCACCACACGGCGCGGGCATCGTGCTTGACGGTTGCTTTGACGACCGCGCCGATCCGCGCCTGGCTGGCCTGCACCGGCACCGCATGCTGGGGCGTCTGGCGGACATCGGTCCTTATGTGAAGCAGCGACGCATCCACCTGATTTACCTGTGCTTGCCCATGGCCTCGCAGCCCCGCGTCCGAGAGCTGTTGCAGGCGTTGCAGGACACCACCGCCTCGGTCTACTTCGTTCCCGATCTGTTCGTCAGCGATTGGATTCACGGCCGTCCTGGCGCGGTGTGCGGCCTGCCTGTGATCTCGGTTTGCGACACGCCGCTGCGAGGCTGGGGGGGCGTGGCCAAGCGCCTGGGCGACTTGGTCCTGGCCAGTGTGCTACTGGTGCTGCTGCTGCCGCTCTTGGGATTGATCGCGCTGGCGATCCGGCTCGACTCACCCGGTCCGGTCTTGTTCCGTCAGCGGCGCTATGGGCTCGACGGTGAGGAGATCACGGTCTACAAGTTCCGCTCGATGCGGGTGGCTCAGGACGGGCCCGATGTGCCGCAGGCACGCCGCAACGATCCGCGTGTGACCCGCATCGGCGCTTGGCTGCGGCGGCTTTCTCTCGACGAGCTGCCCCAGTTGATCAACGTGTTGCAGGGGCGCATGAGCCTGGTCGGTCCGCGCCCGCATGCGGTGGCTCACAACGAGATGTACCGGCAGCAAATCAGCAGCTACATGGTGCGGCACAAGGTCCGCCCTGGCATCACTGGCTGGGCCCAGGTCCATGGCTTTCGCGGCGAGACCGAGTCGCTGGAAAAGATGGAAGGGCGAATCCGTATGGACATTGACTACCTGCGCCGCTGGTCGCCTTGGCTGGACTTCTACATCCTCTTGCGCACCGCCCGCGTGCTCATGGGCGATCCGAGGGCGTATTGAGCATGGACCGGGCCGTACACCGACAGGCCGGACCCAAGCGGGCCATTGCCGCCGCTGGGCCAGGTCAACGACCATGGTGCTGCCCTTCTTCATTCTCTCCTGGCCCATCGTCCATCGCCGACCGCCTGATTCCAACCGCCCCGCTCACCGAGATCCGTCATGACGCCTGCCGCCTGCCATCGCCTGACCCTGCCAGCCTTGTGTGTGTGGGCACTGGCCCTGCCCCTGGCCGCGCAGGCGCAGGCGCCTGCCGACCCGTCCGACCTGGACGCGCTGCGCCAGCGCATTGCCGCACCGCTGATGGCCCAGCCCCTGATCGGCCAGCAGCCCCTGGTACCTTTGGCGCAGGCAGCCCGCCTGCCACGGTCGGAGCAGCCGCTGGCATTGAATGTTTCTGCAGCCCTGGCACATGACTCCAACGTGATGCGCACCTCCGAGGCGCGCTCCGACCGGCTGGCCATCCTCACCGCCGGCTTGCGGCTGGACAAACGCTACGGGCTGCAACGTTTCACCCTCGACGCCGAGGGTAGCGCGCTGCGCTTCGACGAATGGAGCGCACTCGATCATGAGCTGGTGAACTACCGCGGCGCCTGGATGGCGTCCTTCACCCCGCGCCTGACCGGCACGCTGTCTTCACGCCAGTCCCAGCTGCGCGATTTCTCCGGTGCCGACGGAGCGCCGACCCGGGTTGACCTGCGCACCGAGCGCGAGCAATTGGTCGATCTCACCGTTGGCGGCGTGGGCCCCTGGCGGGTCGAGGCCGGCGCGGGCCACCTGCGCACCGAGAGCGACCAGGCCCGCACGCTGGAGGCCAACGCCCGCATCGACAGCCTGCGCCTGGGCCTGGGCCATCGACGGCCTTCGGGGCTCGATCTGGCACTGCAGGCCCGCGAGGGCCAAGGTCGCTACCCCGACGGGTCTGGCCCCGACTTCCATGACCGGCAGATCGATCTGGCCTTGCAACTGCCTCGTCATGCCAGTTGGGCCTTCGACGCCCGCCTGGGTCAGTTTCAGCGCCGGCATGACACGCAGGCCACACGCGACTTCGAGGGTGCGGTGGGTCGGGCCCGCGTGGCCTGGGACAGTCGTGCGCGCACCCGCATTGAGGCCGGCCTCGAGCATGAACTCGGTGGCTACGAACCGGGCACCGGGGGCCATGTGCGCGCCAGCCGCGTGTTCCTCGCGCCGGCCTGGCAGGCTGGCGCCCGCACCACGCTGTCCTTGCGCCATGCCCAGGAGTTGCGGCGCTGGTCCACGGTGGATGCGCTTGCGCTCGACGCCGGCCGCGAGGACCGCAGCCGCGCCACCGGTCTGGTGCTGGACTGGCAGCCCCGGTCCTGGTGGCAGCTGGTGGCCCAGGTGCGCAGCGAGCACCGCGCCAGCAACCTTCCCGGCGCGCACTTTCGCGCCACCTTTAGCTCACTCGCCATTCGCATCTCAATCTGAGGGACAACGCCATGGACACCACGCACGACCTTCTGTCTCGTATTCCCTTGCGTGCGCGCCAGGCGCTGGTCACGCTGCTTCTGCTGTTCTTGTTCCTGCTGCCGGCCTTGCTTCAGGCCGCGCCCGCGGCTGGTGACGAATACCGGCTTGGCCCCGGCGACCTGGTGCGGGTGCAGGTGTTTCAGAACCCCGACCTCACCGTTGAGGCGCGCGTCTCCGAGGCCGGCAGCATTGGCTACCCCCTGGTGGGTGAGGTTCGCGTCGGAGGCCTGGGTCTGGTGGAGGCGCAGCAGCGTATCGCTGACGCCTTGCGCCTGGGCCGATTCCTGCGGTCGCCACAGGTCACGGTGCAGCTGATGCAGGCGCGTGGGCACCAGGTTGCGGTGCTTGGCCAGGTGGCTCGCCCTGGGCGCTTTGCGCTCGAGACCACCCGCATGCGCGCCAGCGAGCTGCTGGCCGCGGCCGGCGGCATCATCCCGCAGGGCGAAGAGGTGGTGATCGTCTCGGGGCAGCGCGATGGCCAGCCCTTTCGGCGGCTGATCGACCTGCCGGCGCTGTTCACCGGCGGCGCCGTCGATCAGGACCTGGTCCTTGTGGGCGGCGACACCCTCTTCGTGCCGCGCGCGCCTGTCTTCTACATCTACGGCGAGGCGCAGCGGCCTGGCCCCTACCGGATCGAGCGCGGCATGACGCTGATGCAGGCCCTGGCCGCCGGCGGCGGGCCGACGCCACGTGGCAGCGCCACCCGGCTACGCCTGCACCGCAAGGGGGCTGACGGGCAGGTGGTGCAGAGCGCGCCGGCACTCACCGATGCGGTGCGACCCGACGACGTCATCTATGTGCGCGAGAGCCTGTTCTGAGCAGACTTTCGACAAGGAGTTCACGTGAGCCTGCAGCAGTTTTTGTCCATCCTCCGCGCGCGTTGGCCCGCCGCGGCGCTGATTCTCCTGGCCAGCCTGGCCGCTTCGCTGGCTTGGTCGCTCCTGCGCCCAGCCAGCTACCTGACCCAGGTGCCGGTGATGGTCGATGTGCAAGCCAGTGATGTCGGTGGCGGCTACGCGCCTGCTCTCCTCGGCAGCTACATCGCCACCCAGATCGACGTCGCCCGCAGTGACGCGGTGGTTGAACGCGCCAAGCAGCTGCTGCAGGCCAGCGGCGCCAGCACGCCCGATGCCGCGCTGACGCTGGCTGCGTTGCAGGCCGGTCAGTCAGTGCGGCCGGCGCGCGAGAGCCACATCATCCACATGCAGTGGCGCGGGCCCGACGCGGCGCAGGCAGCGCGGGTTGCCAATGCCCTGGCCCGCGCCTTCGTCGATGTCAGCCTGGGCCTGAAAACCGGACCGGCCCGCAAGGACGCCGGCTGGCTCGAGCAGCAGGTGGGCCAGGCGCGTGAGGGCCTGTCCACCGCGCAGATGCGGCTGGCCGATTACCAGCGCAGTGCGGGCATCGTCGGCGGCGAGCAGTCGGACCATGAGCTGGCCCGCCTCAACCAGCTGGCCTCCCGGCTGGCGCAGGTGCAGGCTGAGACCACCGACGCCCAGTCCAAGCAGGGCGCCCAGGGCGACACGCTTGCTGAGGTGATGGACAGCCCGCTGCTCAATGGCCTCAAGGCCGACCTCTCCCGCCTGGAGGCGCGCCGCCAGGAGGCCTCGGCCTCCCTGGGGCCGCGTCACCCGCAGATGGAGCGGCTTGACGCCGAGTTGGCGTCTTTGCGCGCCCGCCTGTCGGCAGAGACGCGACGCGTCTCCGGATCGGTCGAGGCGCGCTGGCACGCTGGCCAGCAGCGGGAACGTCAGCTCGCGGCTGCGATGAACAGCCAGCGCGAACGGGTGCTTTCGATCAACCACGATCGCGCCCGTCTGGCCCTGTTGCAGCAGGACCTGGATTCGGCCCGTCGCCAGTTCGAGCAAGTGAGCACCCATGCCTCGCGCTCGCGCCTGCAAAGTCTGGCGACCCAGGCCGATCTGGTGCTGCTCTCACCAGCCGCCGTGCCTGCCGAGCCCACCGGCCCGAGCTGGCGCCAGGCCTTGGCGGTGGGTGGTATCGCCGGGGTGCTGCTGGCGGTGGCTGGCGCGCTGATGATGGAGCTCTCCCGGCGCCGGGTCCGTTCGGTGGACGACCTCACCCAGGTGACGGGCCTGCGGGTGCTGGCCAGCTTGCCTGCGGCGCATGCGGGCGGTGGGTTCGGTCGCAGAGCCGCCCTGCCGCCACCGGCGCGGCGCCTGGGTCTGGCGGGCGGGGGCGCGGCATGAACGGCGGCAACCTCCCCATGGCGCCTGACCCGCGTGACACCCGTCGCAATCGTGGCGCTGACGATGCCCTGCGTGGAGCAGGTGAGAGCGCTGAAAGCGCCGACCCGCCTGGCCAGGCCGCACCTGCCATGGGTGCGCTGCTGGTGCGACTCGGTCGCCTGTCTCTGGCCGAGGCCGAGCGGATCCGCTTGCACCAGGACAAAACCGGTCAGCGCTTTGGCGAGGCCGGCATCGAGCTCGGGCTGCTGCGCGCCGAGGATATTCAGGACGTACTGGCGCGGCAGTTTGGCTACGCGCTGCCGCAGCGTAATGCGGGTCTTTCCAGCGAAGTGGTTGCCGCCTGGCAGCCGGACAGCCCGGTGGTCGAACATCTGCGCTGCTTGCGTAGCCAGCTGATGCTGCGGTGGTTCGAGAACGACGCCCGCCACGCGGCGCTGGCGGTGGTGAGTCCGGGGCCCGCTGAAGGCCGCAGCTGGCTCACCGCCAACCTCGGGGCCCTGTTCGCGCAGCTGGGCCTGCGCACCTTGCTGATCGACGCGGACTTGCGCCGACCCCGTCTGCACCGCTTGTTTGGGCGGCCGGACCGGATCGGCCTGTCGGCCATTCTCGCGGGCCGCGCCGGCACCGAGGCCATCCAGACCGTGGACGCGGTCCCGGGCTTGTCCCTGCTCCCCGCGGGCGTAGTGCCGCCCAATCCGCAGGAGTTGCTGGCCCGCGACCGGTTCCAACGCCTGCTGTCCTCCCTGCGTTCGAGTTACGACGTGGTGCTGGCGGACACGCCGGCCTTCGGCCCCTGCGCCGATGCCGGTACCGTGGCCGCGCGCGCCGGCGCCGCCCTGGTGCTGGCCTGCAAGGACAGCAGCGCGCTGCAGGGGGTGGCTCAACTAAACCATACGCTTCGTGAGTTCGGTGTCACCGTGGTGGGAGCAGTGCTCAATGCCGGCAGACCGCGCTGATCGCGTGCCGACCTGGCCCCAGCGCTGGCATTGCCTGCTCGCCGCCCTGCGCCGGGTACCCGACGCCCCGGCACGCGAGCGGCTGCTCGACGCGCTGGTGCATCCAACCGGGCCACGGGTGCTGGCCTTCGCCAATGCCCATGCCCTCAACCTGGCCGCGCGTGACCCGGCCTTCTTCGAGGACTTGGCCGCCGCCGACTGGCTGCTGCGGGACGGCCAAGGCATGGCCTGGCTGCTGCGGCTGATGCGCCAGCCGCCCGGCCTGAACCTCAATGGCACCGATCTGATCCCGGCGCTGGTGGCCCGCTTCGCCCAGGTGCAGCCGGGCGTCCGCATGGCGCTCCTGGGCACTCGCGCGCCTTGGCTGTCACGCGCCGGCACACGGCTGCAGGCCCTGGCCGGTGGCGCACATTGCCTGGTGGCGGATGGTTTTCTGCCGGACGACGACTACCTGCGCCTGGCCGCGCGTGAATCGCCGCACCTGGTGGTGCTGGCCATGGGCATGCCGCGCCAGGAGCGCCTCGCGCGCGCCCTGCGAGCGACGGCCCAAGGCCCGTGCCTCATCATCTGCGGCGGCGCCATTGCCGACTTCCTGGGCGGGCGCCATTCCCGCGCGCCGCGCTGGCTGCAGCGCCTCGGGCTCGAATGGTGCTGGCGCCTGGCCTGCGAGCCGCGCCGGCTTTTCGGTCGCTATGTGATGGGCAATCCGCTGTTCCTCGCCAGAGCCCTGTGGCTGGCGTTGTCGCGGCGCCAGGCCACCGCAGCGGCGCCTAGCGCGCGCTCATAGGGCGTCCAGCGCAGGTCCAGCGCGCACTGCACTGCCTCGCATTGCAAGCGCATCGGACTTGCCATGAGCCGCAGCAGGCCGGGTGGCAGGGGCGGCAGGTGGGAGTGCCGCAGTGCCATCCTCTGGGCGAGGTAAAGCGGCGGGCTCAGCACCCAGGCGTCTAGTGCCAGCTGCCCAGCTGAAACTCGGCGCAGTGGCGTCGCCCCGATGGCCACCGCCAGGTCACGCAGATAGATGTTCCAGCGCGGGCTGTCCGGCGCCGCGAGGTTGTAGACCCGCAGGCCCGTATCGGCCTGCAGCAGCAGACGCAGCACCGCCTCACACAGGTCGTCGACATGCAGGCCTTGAGTCCAGCCGTCGCCGCGCTCCCCGAGGTCACCCAGACGGCCCGCCGCCAGCAGTGCCGCGATGCGCTCGACCCACAAGGGGCTGCCTGCGCCCCAAACGCAGCCTGGACGCAGCACCGCGACCGGGATGCCCTCTGCCGCAAGCGGGGCCAGGTGCGCCTCGGCCACCCGTTTGGCGCGGGCGTAGCCGCCGCGCGCTGCACGGGCGACCGAGGCCGAGCGGGCCACGGGGTCTGCTCGTGCCGCCTTGTCCGCTCGACCCTCTTTACCCTCTCGGCTTTCTTCGGTCTCTTGGCCCACTTTGACCGGCATCCACGCGGCCTCGTCCCACGGCCCCTCCTGCTGCCTGTACACCGCCATGCTGCTCAGATGCACCAGTGGCCGACCGCCCACCGCCCCTAACGCCCGCGCGAGCACCCGCGCGCCTTCGGCAATGGCGTGGGGACTGCCCGCTACCGCATTGACAACCGCGTCGCAGCTGCGCAGGGCGTCGGTCAGTGCGACCTCGTCGCAGGCGTCGAGCACAAGGTGCTGGCCCGGGCTGCGCGCCGCATCAGCCGCTGCGGGACGCTGGCCGCGCGAGGCGCTGCGAGGGTGCAGGCCGGCGGCCGCGAGGCACCGCGCCAGCCGCTGGCCGACGAAGCCGCTACCGCCAAGAATCAGGATGCGCATGCGAAGCCTCTTGTGTCTGTCTTTGTCTGTGTGTCTGTGGCGGCGCCAGGTGATCTGCCAGACGCAGCGCCAGCGCCAGGATCGTGAGCGTGGGGTTGGCCTGACCCGAGGTCGGGAAGACCGCGCTGCTGGCGACATGCAGGTTGTCGACGCCGTGCACGCGGCACTGCGGGTCGACCACGCTGCTGCGCGGGTCCCGCCCCATGCGGGCGGTGCCCAGGTGGTGGCCGCCATAGGCGCCGTAACGCAGCAGGTTTGCGGGCAGGCGGTCGGCCGACCAGCGCAGCGTGCCCACGCCTTGGTGCTCGAGCTCGGCGGCCATGATCGTGAGGCTGTGCGCCACCGACGCCACATCCTGCGCCTGGTGGCGCCAGGCCACCTTCAGTCGGCGCTGGCCCAGGGCGTCGCGTGTGCTGGTCAGCGTGACCCGGCTGTCCGGATGTGGCACCTGCTCCGCCTGCATCTCCAGGCTGAAGCGGTTGCGCCGATTCGGCAAGATCACCGAGGGAAACTTGCGTGTGGCCAAAGTCCGACGCAGCAGCCAGTGCCCGAGAAAGGCAGCGGTCGCCGGCGCGTCGGCCACGACGTTTGCCACATGGCCGCCCCAGCGCAGGGCCCGAGCACCGGGCTGCAGGGCCACCTCGTCCCCCAAGCGCCGTGCGTACTCGTAGGAGATGAAGGGACGCGCCAAGTACAGCGCGGAGAGCGCGCCGCTTCCGTGTTGAGGATCGGCGATGGGTGGCAGGTGCAGGCGTGCCACCGCATTGAGCAGGCGGTGCTCCCGCTGCGTCTCCGGCGCGATCGCCAGCCGGCGCCGGCAGTACACCCCCTCCGGCGACATCTCGTAGCCGTGACGCACCCGTTCTGGCCCGCCGGCCAGCTGCAGCTCGCCAAGGTTGGCGGCCAGGTGGCACATGTAGAAGCGCCCCACCAGGCCGTGCGCATTGCCCACGCCGCCAGGCTGCGCCTCGTCCGAGTCCAGTAGCAGGCGCACCGTTTCCAGTCCGCCGGCAGCCAGCACCACCTGTCGCGCGCGCACCTCGATGCGACGCTGGCCGGGAGAGTCACCGCCACCCTTCACCTTCCCAAGACTCGTCGACAGACACACGCGCAGCGACTGCACCCGGCGGCCGTCCGCTGACAGGCCCAAGCCGGTGCAGGTTGCGCCCTGCAGCACCTGCAGCGTCGGTGCCTGTGCGAGCCGCCGTCGGTAGCGGCGCCCAAAGTCGGTGGGGCAGGAAAAGCGCTCGAGCCCGTGGGTGTGCACCCGTGTGCTGTCGAAGCCGGCGATCAGCGGCGGCGCGCCGGGCAGGGCGCGGCGGGCGTCGTAGGCGTCCAGCCCTGCGGCCTCCTCATGGGCAGCCCACCCACTTGTTTCTCCTGTCGCATCCATCGCCGTGATGCCCCCCTTTGCCCCCACGGCCCCGAACGCGCTCCCCGCCTCGGCCCAGTCGCCGGCTGGCGCCCAGTAGGGCGCCAGATCCTGCGGGCCGATCGGCCATCCGCTCCAGGCGACCCAGGGCCTGGGCTCGAAGTCGATCGGGTCCATGGGCATGCAGCGGCCGCCCCAGCGGATGCTCGAGCCGCCCAGCCCCCGCATGCGAAATCGCTCGGGCGGGCTGTGCGCCTGCACACCCAGCGAGCCGCCGTCGACCTCGCCGGCGTACAGCGCCTGCGCCTGTGAGTCCAGCGGTCGCTGGCCTGACTCCAGCAGCAGCACTTGCCATCCGCGTTCAGCAAGGGTGAGTGCGAGCGTGATGCCCGCCGGGCCCGCGCCCACCACGCACAGGTCGGTGGACAGCACCATGCCGTCCGTCCATGCGCTGGTGTCCACAATCACGCGGGTGCCCCTGCGGCGCGGATCCTGCCCACGTCGGGGTCGGGTCCACGATCGGAATCGGCCAGCCCCTGGCCCGCCGCTCGAGGCCCTGCCGGCAGCGACGCGCAGACGCCAAAGCAACGGGTGTGCACCGCGGCGATCCGGCTGAAAAAGCGCGCGACCGAGAACTCACGCTGCCACAGGGCCCGGCCCTCCAGCGCCAGGCGCTCGCGCAGCGACGCATCGCCCAGCAAGCGGGCCAGTGCCCGGGCCAGGGCGGGTGCGTCGCCCGGCGGCACGAACAGGGCATGACGGCCGTCTTGCAGCGAGGCGGGAATCTCGCCCACCGGCGTGCACACCACCGGCAGGCCCTGGGCCATGGCTTCGAGGATCACCAGTGGCAGACCCTCGTCGTGCGAGGGCAGGACCAGGGCGTCAGCGCTCGCCATCAGCGCGCCCAGTTTCGCGCCCTCGGCCCAGCCGCAAAAGCGGACCCGGTCGCCCAGGCCCAATCGGTCGGCGCGGGCGCGCCAGGCGGGCAGGTCGCCGCCACCGGCCAGGGTGAGGGTGATCGGGAGCGCGGTGAGCGCCGGTTGCGCCATGGCCTGGAGCAACTCGGGCACACCCTTGCGTTCAGACAGATTGCCGACGAACAGCAGCTCAAGTCCGTCGCGGTCGCGGCGCCGGCGCGGGTGCTGCGGCGGCGGGACGCCGTTGTTCACCACCACCACCCGCTCTGGTGGCACCCGCAGGGCGCCGGTGACGAACTCGGCTGACTGCGGCCCCAGCACGATGCAGGCCTGTGGCAGCGAGAACACCCAGCGTGCGAGGACCCGCGCTGGCGCAGGCAGATCAGGCCAGGCACGGTGAAGTTGGGCCGCATGCAGGTGCAGCACCACCGGCAGGCCCAGCCCGCGGCAGGTTGCCACCACCAGGCCCTTGCGCACCAGGCTCAGGCGCTCGGCCATGTTCACATGCACCCCGGCGACCTTGCCGCGCAGGCGCCCACCAGCCAATGTCAGCAGCGCGCCGGCCAGTACGCCCAGCGACCCCGCCCAGCTCCCGCTGCCGCGGGTGTCGAGTGGCTGCAGCCGGGCCTGGGTCGGCGAGGGCCCGCCGCTGTCCGCAGCCTCCCGCAGCTCGCCCTGGGCCTGTATCAGGTAGTCGGCGACTTTGAACATGCCGCCACCCACCGGCGTCCAGGGGCAGGCGACGAGGATGACGCGCTCGCGGCCCCGACTCTGGCCGGCGTTCACCCGCGGCGGCGGCAGAAGCGATCCGGCGTAGGCCTCTGGCCAGGGTTGAATCACCCGCGCATCGATCAGATCTCCGGGGGGGCGCCGGGGCGCCAGAAAGCCCCGCAGCAAGCCGGCGGCGTGCACGCACCAGGAGGCGACTGCGTAGCACCCTGCCTGCGCCGAGCGCCGTCGCAATGTCATGGTCGCCCAGGGCAGGGTGAGGAGCCCGGCCAGCGCAGCCCAGGCCAGTGGCATGAGCGGCAGTTGCCCGGGCAGTTGCGCCGTCCGGAGTGGGCCGCTGGCGGCCAGTGCCAGCACCAGCAGGCCGGCCAGCGCCGCCCACCAGACCCACACCGCCAGGTACAGCCGAAGCTCGCGCAGGTCCCGCAGCAGCAGGCGCCACCAGGGCTGGCCCAGCGCCGCGCGCAGCAGCTCGCCGCAGCCCCAGGCGTAGCCGCTGCGCCAGCGTCGCCACAGCAGACGCAGCGCCGGCTCGGTGTGGCCCGTGTGGGTGGTCGCATCCAGAGGCAGGCGCCACAGCCGCCAGCCGCGGGCCCGCAGCCGCAACGCCAGATCCAGCTCCTCGTAGCTGTGGAGGTTGCGGTCGGAGAGATGGCCCACCTCGGCGATTGCGACCCGCCGGTACAGGCCGCCACCATCAAGGCGGTCTACCGGCCCCGGTCGCCGGTGCGTCTCGTCCTCGCGCGCGCGGCGCTCGCGCTCGCGGTACTCGATCGATGCGAGGCTGCGTTCGATCACCCGGCCGCCGACGCCAGCCACCTCGGGATGGCGGGCGAGAAAAGCCAGCGCCGGGGAGAGAAAGCCCGGCTCCAGGACCATGTCGCCGTCCATCAGGTAGACATACTCTCCTTGCGCATGGCGCCAGCCCAGCTCCGGCCCGATGCCGCAGCGCCGCTCGCGCGGATCGGCCAGTTGCACGATGCGCACCGGCAGGCGCGCCGCCTGCGCGATCGTCTCGTCGGTGGAGCCGCTGTCGGCCAGGATCACCTCGCCGCCGACCTCGGCCACCGCGTCCAGCGCGCTGGCGAGCGCCCGGTAGATGTGTCGGCCCTCATTGAGGGCCTTCACCACCACCGAGACGCGCACTGGCCGATCTGCCACCGCATGGGGCTCCGTTTGCGTGCTCGGGTCGGCCCTCGCGTGGGCGTCCAGGTTGCGAGAGGGTGTGAGGGGAGTCTTCAGAGATTCGTTCATCCTGCATTCCTTTCCAGACTGTCAGCGCCGCGCAGGCGCCAGCGTTGCCATCGATCGGCAACCGGTGAGGGCATGAGTAGCGCGAGCGCCAGCGTGACCCACCAGCGCCGCAGCCGCCAACCGCGTGAGGCCTGCGCCAGCCAGCCCAGCGCCTCGCGCCGGCGGCCCTCGGCCAGCGCCTCGCGTGCCAGGGTGGTCTGGGTTTGGGCCACAAACCAAAGCGCTGACGCGCAGTGTTGTGGGGGCAGCTTTCCTGCCAGCGCCTGCTCGCGCATGCGCTCCAGAAAGGGCGGCATGCGCCGTCTGGCGGCAAAGGAGAGCGCGCCTGTGACCCCGCCGCGCACCGCCGTGTAAGCACCTTCCACCGCCGCCACCGGCGCCTGGTCCGCGAGGCGAAACCACATGTCCAGGTCTTCGCCGTAGGACTCACCTTCGTAAAAGCAGGGCGACATCGACCGCAGACGCGCGGCGCGCACCGCAACGCTGCTGGTGCACAGGGGCGCATGGCGTAGCCATCGCCGACGCAGATCGTCAATCACCTCGATCTGGCCGCGCCTGGCGGGCACGGTCCAAGGCGCCAGCGGTACCTGCCTGTCCTGCGTCAAGCGAAAGCCGGTGGCCAGCAGGTCGGCTTGCGGGCAGCGCCGGTGCGCCTGCGCCAGCGTCGCCAGAAAGGCCGGATGCCACTGGTCGTCGGCGTCGAGAAAGGCGACCCAGTCGCCCTGGGCCAGGCCGATGCCCAGGTTGCGCGCCGCCGACACCCCCCGGTTGGCTTGTCGCACCAACCGCAGCCGCGGGTCTGTCTCCCAGGGCGTCAGCAGTGCCAGGCCACCGTCGGTGGAGCCATCGTCCACCACGATCACCTCCACCGGCGACAGGTCTTGGTCCAGCGCGGAGGCCACCGCGCCGCGGACGAAGCGGGCCTTGTTGAAGAGGGGAATCACCACTGAAAACCTCATGCGCGTCTCCCCCGGGGGCCGGGCGTGGCGGCCGTCTCACGCGGAAAGACGGCCGCCGCCAACGTGGCCACCAGCAGCAGGTGCACGAACAGCTCGGTGCCATAGCCCAGGAGTGACAGCGGCACCTCACCGACCGCGCGCAGCGCCAGGGTCAGACCCAGGGCCAACGCGAGGCCGCCGCTGGCCCGCGCATGGCGCAGGCACAGGGAGATCAAGGTGAGTGAATAAATGATCAACGCGGCCACGCCAACGCTGCCGGCACGGGCAGCGTCGTCGAGCCACTGGTTGTGGGCATGCGTCGCATGCGGCAGTCCGATCGCATTGCGGTACTCGGCATCCCACAGCGACAGGCCATAGCCGAAGACAGGATGGAGCCTCCACTCCTCCAGCGCTGCAGCCCAGATCCGGTCGCGTCCGGTGAGCGAGAGCAACTGCGCGCCCTGCTCGCTGGCAAAGAAGTCGGTCACTCGCTGGTCGAGCGCCCCCGACAGCAGCGTCGCTGCGCCCAGCGCGATGACCAGGCACAGCCCCGCGCAGGCCGCCACAATCGCGTCGGTGCGCGAGGGGTCATTGAGCCGCTGGCGCAGCGCCGGCCCCTGGCGTAACAGCATCAGAGCCAAGGCGCACAGCGCGAAGGCCAGCCAGGCGGTCTTGGACTGCGCCATGACAAGCACTGTCAATCCCAGCGCCCAGGCGGCGCGATGGGCCATGGGCCGCCGGTAGGGACGCACCCAGAGCAGCAGCAAAAAGACCTGGGCCAGCAGGCCCTGGGTGACCGCATGGGGTGTCAGGCCCGCCAGCCGCGGCAGGCCGGGCAGCATGCCGGCGCTGTAGTTGACGTCAGCCACCAGCGCGGGCCGCCAGAGCAGCAGGGCCAGCCCTGCGAGCAGCAGCCCGGTGAGCGCGTCGCGGGCCAGTTGCAGGACGCGATCCTGCTCCTGCGGCGTAGCCAGGCAGCAGGCCAGGCCGGCGGCTGGTGCGTACAGCAGGTCATGGCCGAACACCGGTCGGGCGCCGAAGGCAGCGGGAAGGCCCACGCTCCCGAGCCAGTACAGGCCGAAGGCAGCCGCCAGCGGCAGGTAGACCGGCAGGCGCCGCGCCGCATGGTGGGCGATCTGCTCGAGCGAGGCCACCAGCAGCAGCAGCGAGGCACCCCGTTGCAGCCAGTCGACCACGGCGGCGCGCGGTGCCGGCGCCACGGCTTCGAGCGCGACCAGACTGTCGGCCAGGTCTCGACCGGACAAGAGCACATCGAAGGCAGGCACCGCCAGCAGCGCCGGAAAAATCCAGGGTAGCAGCCCAGCCCGGCGCAGGCTCATGGCCGTCCCCCCGCCACGCTCGTGCGGCGCAGCAGGGCCAGCGCTTGTGGGCCCAGCAGGGTGGGCCGCCAGGCGAGCAGGCCGCCGGCGGCGGCCAGGGCTGCCGCGCCACCCCCGAAGAGCCGCAGCGCCGCGAACACGGCCGGTGCGTCGACCCAGGCGGCTGGCAGCAGCCAGGGCGCAACGCCCTGCGCCAGTTCGCGGCCCGCTTGAAGCGCCAACGCACAGGCACCAGCCAGCAGCACTCCGCGCCAGATGGCAGGCACCAGCCGCGCCGCCGGCCGGCCCAGGCAGACCAGCGCGGCTCGAACCGTGCGCCACGCACGGGCGTGCAGCAGCAGCGCGCTGAGCAGCGCCACTGGCAGCAGCGACCCGCCGAACACCTGCTCGCCAAACAGCGCGGCCACGATCCATAGCGGCAGCATCACGGCCAGCAGCGGCAGTTGCAGGCTGGCCTCCATCTGCGATCGGCCAGCGTGCCAGAGCACCGGCGTGGCCAGGGCCCAGGCGGTCCATGCGGGCAGACACAGGAGCATCACCGCCAGCAGCGCACCGGAGTCCTGCCAGGCCGGTCCGTAGAGGAGGTCCACCAGGTCAGGCGCGAGCAGGGCCAGGCACAGTGCAGCGGCTGGCAGCAGGGTGGCCGCACTGGCCATGGCCATCTCCCAGGCGCCGGCGAGCCGACGCAGCGCCTGCGGGGGCAGGGGCGGCAGGCCGGTGCTTGCGCCCGCCGTCGGTGGCGTGTCGGCGCGCGTACCGCGGCCGCGCAACTGGGTGCCCGCGGCCAGCAGCGCCGGCTGCGCCGCGCCGACCAGCAAGGTCACCGGGACCTGGGTCAGGTTCCAGGCCAAGGCGTACAGGCCGACCGCATGGGCCTGCAGGCAGCGGCCGATGATGAGCCGGTCAAGGTTGGCGGCCAGCCAGTTGACCAGGTTGGTGATGAAGACCCGGCCGCCGGTGTCCAGCGTCTGCGCGCGACCCGGTCCGCGCCACAGGGGCCGCAGCGGGTGTGGCCGCAGCCACAGTGCCAGGGCCAGTGTGGCCGCAGCCTGCGTTGCGCAGGCCGCCGCCAGCGCCTGCGCCTGCCAGCCGGCCAGGGCCAGGGGCAGGCCCACGCCCAGGTAGCCCAGGGCGTAGGCGGCCAGCAGCAGCAGGCCCTGGCGACGCTGGTCGAGCGCGCGCTGCATCAGCGCCAGCGCCGTCCCGGCGCAGGCGCTGCACAGGCAGGCGATGGCCATCCATCGCAGCGTCGGCGCCAAGTCGGGGGCGCGAAAAAACGCTGCCAAGGCAGGCGCGCCCACAACCATTGCCGCCGCGCAGGCCAGGCCCGCGCTGACCTGCCAGGTGAAGGCCAGGCGGATATCGTCGTCGTCGATCTGGGGGCGCAGCAGCAAGCCGTAGGCGAAGCCATTGCCCGCAAGAAAGCCGGCGAAGGTCAGCAGCGCCAGGCCGAGCGCGTACACGCCATAGGCATCGGGGCCGAGCAGGCGGGCGAGCAGCACCTGGGCGACGAGTTGCAGCCCGATGCGTGCCAGCAGCGTCAGGGTCCCCCAGCGCAGGGCCTGGCCGGCCCTCGCAGACAGTGTGGCCATGATCGGGTGCGTCCGCAGGAGGAGGTCTTGGGCAGGCTCAGTGGTCCTGGCGACGCCAGACGATGGCAGCCATCAGCCCGAGGGCGGCCAGCCAGACGCCGGCGCCGGGCTGGGTCACGGTATTGGCCATCGCCTCCTGTGTGCTCAGACATTGCGCGCTCGCGGCCTGGCCTAGCAGGCCGCCGAGGAGGAGGGTGAGGCAGTTCTTCATGGCCGCGTCCCGTGGTCTTGTCGCCCATGGTGGGCAGGGAGCGGATTGTTCGTGCGCGGACGCCGCCAGACTCGTCGGAGAAGCGCCCGAGACGCTGGCCCTTACGAGTCAGTGGCGGAGTCAGTGGCGGGGCCGTGGCAGTGGCCGGGCGCGCTTACCCGCGCCGGCCGAGGGGCAAGCGCAGCAAGCCGGTGGCCATGGCAGTGCCCAGCGCGATCACCAGGCTGCAGACGACCATGCGCAGGGTGAGCGTCTCGCCGAGGAAGACGATGCCGTAGAACAGCGCGAACACCGGAATCACATAAGGCACGGTCAGGGCGCGCGCCGGCCCGAGCGACTGGATGATGCGGAAATACAGCACATAGGCCAGGCCGGTGCACAGCATGCCCACCGCCAGCGCCGCCCCCCAGGCGGTGGCCGAGGGCATACGCGGGGGCAGGTGGGTCAGTGCAGGCAGCACCAGCACCAGGGCGGCGCCCATCTGGCTTCCGGCAGCGGTGGCCAGTGGCGGAACCTTCGAGAGGTAGACCTTGGTGAAGGAGGCTGCGGCGCCGTAGCACAGGCAAGCCACCAGGCAGGCGAGGATGGCGGCGATCTGGGTCAGGCCGTCGCTGCTGACTGCAGGCCCGCCACCGCGGTCGCCGCTGGCCAGCAGGGCGACCCCCGCGAAGCCGAGCAGGAGGCCCAGCGCGCGCGAGGCATTGGGTCGGTCCTTCACCCAGGCCCAGGCCACCAGCGCCCCGAACATCGGGGTGGTAGCGTTGAGGATGGCAGAGATGCCGGTCGGGATGTGCATCACCGCAAAGCTGTAGAGAACGGCCGGCAGGCCGGAGCTGAGCAGGCCCACCACCACCAGTGGCCAGGCATGCCGGCGGATCACGCCGATCTGGCCCCGCAGTGCGGCCAGCGGCATCAGGCACAGGGCCGCCACGCCCAGACGGACGGCGGCGGTGGCCAGGGGGCCGAAGTCGCCGACGGCCAGTTGCATGAACATGAAGGATGCGCCCCAGAGAGCGGCCAGCAGCAGGTAGTCGAAGAGCGGGCGCAGGGGCATGAAGGGGGCAGGGCGCGGAGCGCTGGGCCTGACGCGGCTTGCGCCGCCGAAGCGCCAGGGCCTCAGGTCGGCGCGCCTTCCAAGGCCAGCAAGGCGCGTTTGCGGTCCAGCCCACCGGCGTAGCCAGTGAGCGAGCCCCCCGCGCCCAGTACCCGGTGGCAGGGCACGACGATGCTGACCGGATTGCGGCCCACCGCGGCGCCCACTGCGCGGGCAGCCTGCGGCGCGCCCACCCGGCCGGCCAGTTCGGCGTAGGAGGCAGTGCGACCGGGAGGAATGTCGCGCAGTGCCTGCCAGACCTGGCGCTGGAAGGGGGTGCCGTGGCTCAGATCCAGCGGCAAGTCAAAGCCTGGCCGCCGGCCGGCGAAATAGTCTTGCAATTGCGCCGCGGCGGCCTGCAGGACCGGGTGGTCGGGGTGCGCGGGCTGATGCCCCAGGCCGCGCCAAGCGGCCAGGGGTCCGTGGCGCTGACCTTCAAACCACAGCCCCGCCAGGCCCAGGTCGCTGGCGGCCAGCAGCACCCGGCCCAGGGGCGTGACAAGTATGTGTCGAGGCAGATGCGCGGCCCACAGGCTCACCGAGGTGCCATGTCCTGCTGTGCTTGTCTCCGCCATGCTGGGCTCCGCCGGCAGGCCGAGGCGCGCCACCGCGGCACCGCCAGTCTGGCGACGGCGCATAAGCAGGTTTGTGAGGATGACTTGGCGCATTCCTTGATCATACGGGCCCGACCCGGCGCGCGGGCCATCCCTGCGACAATTCGCGCTGTTCTCGGCACAGCTGCCCCGGCCGACCTGGCTCGCCGCCCCTCCAGGCACGAGCCCTCTCTTGCGAGCGACCATGACTCCTTACCCGCCGTCCCTCTTCAAGGCCTACGACATCCGTGGCATCGTCCCCGTTTCGCTGGACGAAGGCGTGGCCCTGGCCCTGGGCCGGGCCTTCGGCGCCGCCGCCCGAGCCGCAGGCGAGACTGTGGTGGCGGTGGGCCGCGATGGCCGGCTGTCGGGCCCGTCGCTGGTACAGGCCCTGGCGCGCGGGTTGCAGGCTGCCGGCGTCGACGTGATCGATGTCGGCATGGTCACCACCCCCATGCTGTACTTTGCCGCCAGCACCTTGTGCACCAGCGGCATCCAGGTCACCGGCAGCCACAACCCGCGCGACTACAACGGCTTCAAGATGGTGCTGGCCGGCCGTGCGATTTATGGCGAGGAGATCCAGGCGCTGCGCCGGGCGATGGACGCGGGCGTGCCCGACGCGCCGCAAGCGGGCCAGCTGCGGGTGGCCGATGTCGAGGCCGACTACCGGGCCCGTATCGTCTCGGACGTGAAGCTCGCGCGCCCGCTCAAGTTGGTGGTTGACTGCGGCAACGGCGTCGCCGGCGCCAGTGCGCCCGCCATCTTCCGGGCCCTGGGCTGCGAAGTCGTCGAGCTGTTTTCTGAAGTCGACGGCAATTTCCCGAACCACCACCCCGACCCGAGCAAGCCCGAGAACCTGCGCGACCTCATCGCCGCCCTGGCGCAAACCGGCGCCGACCTGGGCTTGGCCTTCGATGGCGACGGTGACAGGCTGGGCATCGTCACCCCCTCGGGTCAAAACATCTACCCCGACCGGCAGATGATGCTGTTTGCCCGCGACGTGCTCTCGCGCGTGCCCGAAGGGACCATCGTGTTCGACGTCAAGTGCAGCCAGCGCCTGGCCACCGAGATCGCTGCCGCCGGCGGCCGGCCGGAGATGTTTCGCACCGGCCACTCCCTGGTCAAGGCGCGCATGAAGGAAATCGGTTCGCCTCTGGGCGGCGAGATGAGCGGTCACATCTTCTTCAAGGAGCGCTGGTTCGGCTTTGACGATGGCACCTATGCCGGTGCCCGCTTGCTGGAAATTGTCTCGCGTGAGGCCGACCCTGGTGCCACGCTGGAGGCCTTGCCGACCAGCTATTCCACCCCCGAGATCAATGTGGCCTGCGCCGAAGGCGAGCCGCATGCCCTGGTCGAGCGCTTGGTGGCCCTGGCTGCCAAGCTGCCGCAATTTGATCCGCCAGCCGAGCGCTGCACCCTTGACGGCCTGCGGGTCGACTGGCCCGACGGCTTTGGCCTGATTCGTGCCTCCAACACCACGCCGGTGCTGGTGCTGCGCTTCGAGGGCCAGACGCCCGAGGCGCTGACCCGCATCGAAGGCGAGATGCTCGCGCTGCTGCGCAAGGTCAAGCCCGACGCGGTGCTGGGCGCGTCCGCCCACTGAGCGATGGCACCTTCCCCCTAAAGGCGGCACCCGGCTTGAAGATCCTGATCGTCAAACTCTCGTCCCTGGGCGACGTGGTCCATGCCATGCCCGCGGTGCAGGACATCCGGCGCGCCTTACCGGACGCCCGGATCGACTGGGTGGTTGAACCGGCGTTCGCCGATCTGGTCCGCCGCTGCGAGGGCGTCTCCCGAGTGGTGCCCGTGGACCTGCGGCGCTGGCGCCGGGCACTCTTGGCGGCCGAGACCTGGCAGGCAATCGGCGCGTTTCGCGCCAGCCTGCGCGAGGAGGCCTATGACCGTGTGATCGACCTGCAGGGCCTGACCAAATCCGCCCTCGTGGCCCGGGCCGCGCGTCTGGCGCCCGGTGGTTACCGGGTGGCGCTGGGCAACCGCACCACCGGCTCCTCCTTCGAGGCCCCCACCCGCTGGGTGGCGCACCAGGCGATCTACATTCCGCCGCGCATTCATGCGGTGGATCGCTCACGGGTGCTGTGCGCCCACGCCCTCGACTACGTGCCCGACGGCCCCGAACAGTTTGGCCTGCGGGCGGCGGCGCCCGCGGCCCCCTCGCGGCCTGAAGTTGCACTGGTGCACGGCACCTCGCGCGACGACAAGCTATGGCCCGAAGCACACTGGGTGGCCCTCGGCCGGGCGCTGCACGCGCGTGGCTTCGACCTCGGCCTGCCCCATGGCAGCGACGCGGAAATGGCGCGGGCCGAACGCATCGCCCAGGCCCTGGGTCCCTGCGCTCGGGTCTGGCCCCGGCTGGCGCTGGGCGAGTTGGCCGACCGCCTGGCCTCTTGCACCGGTGTCGTCGGCGTCGACAGCGGCCTGTCGCACATTGCCACCGCGCTCGACCTGCCGCATGTGCAGATCTATAACCACGACACCGCCTGGCGCACCGGGCCTGTCGGCAGGGCGCGCCAGCGCAGTGTGTTCGCCCAGCCCCAACCGGCTCTGGAGCCGGTGCTGGCAGCCTGGGACGAGGTGTCCGCCGCATGAATTTCGCGCGTTCGCTGTACTCCCTGGCGGTGCGCAGCGCCCAGCCCCTGCTGGCGCGCAAGGTGCGCCGCCGCGGCCAGGCCGAACCTGGTTACCTGGCAGCCGTGGGCGAGCGATTCGGCCGCTATGAGCAGCCCCTGGCTGCCGGCGGCACCGGCGCCCTCTGGATTCATGCGGTCTCACTGGGCGAGACCCGTACCGCCGCCACCTTGCTGCAGGCGCTGCGCGCCCTTGAGCCCGGCCTGCGGGTGCTGCTGACGCATGGCACCGCCACGGGTCGCGCCGAGGGCGAGCGCCTGCTGCGGCCCGGTGACGCACAGGCCTGGCTCCCTTGGGACACGCCGGAGGCAGTCGAGGCCTTTCTTGCCCACTTCCAGCCCTGCGCCGGGGTGCTGATGGAGACCGAGGTCTGGCCCAACCTGGTAGACGCCTGCGCCCGCCTCGGGATCCCGCTGGCCCTGGCCAATGCGCGTTTGTCTGAAAAGTCATTGCGCAGTGCGAAGCGGTTGTCGCCACTTTCGCGGCCTGCCTACGGCGGCCTAGCGGCGGTGTGGGCCCAGACCGAGGACGACGCGCGACGGCTGCGTGATGCAGGGGCAGTGGTCGACGGGGTGTTTGGCAACCTCAAGTTCGACGCCGCGCCCGATGAGGCTTTGCTCGCGCGCGGGCAGGCCTGGCGGGGGTCACGACCAGTCCTCATGTTCGCCAGTTCGCGCGAGGGCGAGGAGGCGATGCTGCTGCAGGCACTCGCTGCTTTGGCTGGCACGCCAGGCGCTGTCCCTGGGAGTTCCCCGGTTGATGTCGCGCCTCGCACCTGGTCCGCGCCGGCGCCACGCCTGTTGGTGGTGCCGCGCCATCCGCAACGCTTTGACGAGGTGGCCAGCCTGTTGCGCGCGGCGGGCTGGTCCGTCTCGCGCCGCAGCACCTGGCCCGTGCAGGGCCCGGACGCCGAGGCACTGGCCGCTGACTGCTGGCTCGGCGATTCGCTGGGCGAGATGGCCCTGTACTTCGGGATGGCCGACGTCGCCTTGCTGGGGGGAAGCTTTGCGCCGCTGGGTGGGCAGAACCTGATCGAGGCTGCCGCCTGCGGCTGCCCGGTCCTGATGGGACCGCACACCTTTAACTTTGCCGAGGCCGCGGAACTGTCCGAGACCTCGGGCGCCGCCCTGCGCCTGGGGGACCTGCCGCAGGCCATTGGCGCGGCCCTGGATTTGATCTCCGACGAACCGCGCCGCGAGGCAATGGTCCGCGCCGGTCTGGGCTTCGCGCGGGCCCACCGGGGTGCAGCGCAACTCAGCGCTGCAGCGATCTTGGCATTGCGCCGGCGAGTCGAGGTCTGAGCCTGCGCTCAGCTCCGACCGCCCCGCCCTGAATGATCAGGGCTTGACCAGCAGCGCGTTGATGCCGGTCAGGTCTTCGACCTGCAGGTTGCCAGCGGCTTGGCGCAGCTTGAGGTTGCCCATCAGCACGTTGTAGCGCGCCACCGAGAGATCCCGTTTGGTCTGAAACAGCTGGCTCTGCGAGTTGAGCACGTCGATGTTGATACGCACCCCGACCTGATAGCCCAGTCGGTTGGCGTCCAGTGCGCTTTGGCTCGAGGTTTCGGCCGCTTCCAGCGCGCGTACCTGGCTGCCGCCGGAGACCACGCTGAAGTAGGCGCTACGCACGCTCTGCGCGGTGTCGCGGCGCGCCTTTTCCAAGTCGGCCCTGGCCTTGTCCTCCAGAGCCATGGCCTCGCGGATACGGTTTTGCACCGAGAAGCCGGAGTAGATCGGGATGGAGAGACTCACGCCCAGCTGGGTGTTGTGCGAGGTGCTGGTAACCGCGCTGGTGGCGCTGCCCCCGATGCTTTGGCTGAGCGAGCGCGAGGCCGTCACATCCACCGTGGGGAGATGACCGGTGTTGGCCTTCTGGGCTTCCAGCCGCGCCACCTCCAGCGCTTGCCGCAGCTGAGCGATCCCGGTGGCGGTCTCCTCGGCTTGGCGTACCCAGGCCTCCGGGTCTGCCGGCACGGGTTGCGGCATGGCCGTCGGCATGGCCAGGGGCAGCGGTTTGGCGTCTCTGACGCCGGTGACCGTGTCCAGGGCGATTCTCTTGACGCGCAGGTCGTTCTCGGCCGCAAGCTCCTGGGCCGAGACCAGGTCGAAGCGCGACTGCGCCTCGCGGGTGTCGGTGATCGTGGCTGTCCCCACCTCGAAGTTCCGGCGGGCCGAGGCGAGCTGCTCGTTCACTGCGGCCTTCTGCGCACGCACGAAGGTCAGGGTGTCCTGGGCAGCCAGCACGTCGAAGTAGGCTTGGCTCACGCGGATGATCAGGTCCTGGGCCGCCGCTTGGAGCACAGCCTGGGCCGCTTCGACCTGTTTCTGACCTTGTTCGAAAGTGATTCGGTTGGCAGGCCGGTAGAGGGGATGCGTCACCGAGATCGCGGTGTTGGCGGTATCGAAGTTGCGGTTCGTGCTGCTACCCGTCTTGGGAACGTTTTCAAACAGGGTGGTCGACGCGCCTGCGGTGGCGCTGACCGAGGGCAGCAGGCCGGCGCGGGCTTGCTCGGCGCGGGCCTTCACCGAATCGAAATTGGAGCGCGCTGACTGCCACGCGGCGTCTTGGCCTCGCGCCGACTCGTACAGCGCGGAGAGGCTTTGGGCCTGTGCCGGCGCAGCGAAGGCAGCGACCAGCGCCAGGGGCAGCAGGCGAAGAGCATGGCGGGTCAATTGGGTCATTGTCTGTCCTCGGGTGACTCGGGTGATCGGCTTGTCGGGTTATCGGGTGACTTTGCAGCGCCGCCTGGTCTCTTGCCCGGCTGGCATCCACAGCGGGTGATCAGAACTTGAAGCGTGCCAGCTCCGGGAAATGGGCCAGGCGCGGCGCCACCGAGTCCCAGCGCTGGGTTTCGGTGAAGCTGCCCGAGCCGGTGCGGGTCACCAAAGTGGCGCGCATCACCGGCTCGTCGCCCACGATGGCGATCAGCCGGCCACCGACCTTGAGCTGTTCCTTGAGCACCTCGGGGACCTGAGCGACCGAGCCACTGAGCACGATCACGTCAAAGGGGCCTTCCGAAGCCAGGCCACGGGCGCCGTCTGCCTCGCGGACCTCGACGTTCTTCACGCCGGCGCGGGCCAGGTTGGCGCGGGCTACAGCGGCCAGCTGCGGGTCGATTTCCAGCGAAATGACCGAGGCGGCACGGGCGCCGAGCAGGGCCGCCATGTAGCCTGTGCCGGTACCGACTTCGAGCACCTTTTCGTGCGGTTGGGGGGCCACGTCTTGCAGCATGCGGGCCTCGACCCGCGGCGCCAACATGCAGCGGCCGCTTTGGCGCGCCGCCTTGGCGTCGGCCAGCAGCGGAATTTCCATGTCGACGAAGGCCAGGGCCTGGTGCGACTCGGGCACGAAGTCCTCCCGGTGCAGCACGGACAGCAAGGCCAGCACCTGCGGGTCGAGCACATCCCAGGGGCGGATTTGCTGCTCGATCATGTTGAAGCGGGCTTGTTCGATGGACGCGGGCAGTGTCATTACTGTTCTCGGGTTCGTGTGTCGTACGGGCTCGGGTGCCTCAGGGAGGGTTCCCACCGGCCGATTCAGCCATTTTAGGTTCGGACGGTGACCTTCCCCACAGGCGGCGGACCCAGTTGGCCAGATCGTCCATGTAGCAGTAGGCCACTGGTACTACCACCAGGGTCAGGAGGGAGGAGGTGATCACTCCGCCAATCACCGCCTGGCCCATGGGCGCACGCTGCTCCGAGCCCTCGGACAGGGCAAAGGCCAGGGGCACCATGCCGAAGATCATGGCCAGGGTGGTCATCAGGATGGGGCGCAGCCGCACCCGGGCGGCCAGCATCAGGGCCTCGGTGCGCGCCAGGCCGTCCTCGCGGGCGCGGATGGCGAAGTCGACCAGCAAAATGGCATTCTTGGTCACCAAGCCCATCAGCATGATCACGCCGATGACCGAGAACATGGACATGGCCGACCGGAACACCAGGAGCGCCAGCACCACCCCGATGAGGGTCAGCGGCAGCGAGGTCATCAGCGCCAGCGGTTGCACGAAGCTCTTGAACTGGCTGGCCAGGATCATGTAGATGAAGATGACCGCCAGCGCCAGGGCAGAGACTGCGTAAGCGAAGGATTCGGACATGTTCTTGGTCGAGCCGCCGAACTGCCAGCGGTAGCCCGGGGGCAGGCTGATCTGGGCCATTTCGGCCTGGATGCCCCGGGACACCTCGCCGACGGAGCGGGCATAGGTGTTGGCGCTAAGGGCCACCTCGCGTGACAGGTCGCGTCGGTTCACCTGGGCGGGCCCGGTGCCCTCTCTCACCTGGGCCACCTGCTCGAGCCGCACCACCCGTGGGCGGCCGTCGGCCTCCAGGCCCACGGTGAAGGGCAGGCGAGCCAGGTCCTGCACCGCGTTGCGAGCGTCAGGCGCCAGCCGCACGTTGACGTCGTAGGTCTGGTCGTCGGGCGCGCGCCAGTTGCCCACCGTCTGACCGGCCACCAGGATACGCAGGGGCGCGGACAACTGGCCCACTGACAGGCCCAGGTCGCTGGCCGCTTCACGGCGCAGGACGACCTCGATCACCGGTTTGGGTTGCTTGGCGCTGGTGTCCAGGTCCACCAGTCCGGGCACGGCGCGTACCCGATCGGCCACCAGACGGCCCAGGCGTTCAAGCTCGGCTTGGTCGGGCCCCAGCAGCGACATTTCGATCTGCTTGTTGCCGCCCACCGACTCGCCGGCCCCGGCATGGGTGACAGTGATGCCCGGCACCTGCTTGAGCCGCTCGCGCAGGAGAGCGGCGAGCTGGTCGACGCTGCGCTGGCGGTTCTTGCGGTCGGTCAGACGGATATAGGTGGAAGCGTAGATCTTGCCCTGGGCGGTGCCGGTGTTGATGGTCGTTACCGTGTAGCGGGTCTCGGGCAACTCGCGCACGATGGCGTCGACCTGGCGGGCCTTGGCCTCGGTCAGCTCCAGTGACGAGCCCACGGGCGTGTTGTAGTTCACGCTCAGCTCGGAGAAATCGGCCTTGGGCACGAACTCCGTGCCCACGAGTGGCAGCAGCATCACGCTGGTCACGAAGATGGCGACTGAGCCCAGTACCGTGGTCCGCTTGTGCGCCAGCGCCCAGCGCAGGATGGCCTGATAGAAGTCCGCCAGGCGATCGGTGCCTCGGTCGAAGGCCCCGGTGATGCGCCCCAGGGTCTTTTCGTAAAGGGTGCGGGGCGCCTCGCGTGGTTTGCCCTGCTTGTCGATCTCCGGGTCGTGCCAGACCGAGGACAGCATCGGGTCCAGGGTGAAGCTCACGAACATGGAAATCAGCACCGCCGCCACGATGGTGATGCCGAACTCATGGAAGAACTTGCCGACGATGCCGCCCATGAAACCGATCGGCAGAAACACCGCAACGATCGACAGCGTGGTCGCCAGCACCGCCAGGCCAATTTCCTGGGTGCCCTCCATCGCCGCCTGGAAGGGCCCCTTTCCCATTTGCACATGGCGCACGATGTTCTCGCGCACCACGATGGCGTCGTCGATCAGGAGACCCACGCACAGCGACAGCGCCATCAACGTGATCATGTTCACCGTGAACCCAAAGGCATACATGAACAGAAAGGTGCCGATCAGCGCAATCGGCAGGGTGAGCCCGGTGATGACGGTGGAGCGCCAGGAGTTCAGGAACAGGAAGACGATCAGCACGGTGAGCGCCGCGCCCTCCAGCAGGGTCTGGCGCACATTGGCCACCGACACCCGGATCGCACGTGAGGTGTCGACGATCGGTTCGAGCCGCAGGCCTGGCGGCAGTTCGCTGGACAGGGTCGCCAGCATGGCGTTGAGGCCGTCGACCACCTGAATGGTGTTCTCGTCCTGCGACTTCTGCACCGTGAGCAGCAGGGTTCGCTGTCCGTTGTAGAGGGCCAGGTTCTCCACCTCCTGGGCGCCGTCGGCCACCCGTGCCACCTGGTCGAGGCGAATGGGTGTGCCATTGCGTCGGGCGACGATCAGGCGGCCGAAGTCGTCCGGCCGCTCGACCCGGGCGTCGATCTGCACCACCCGCTCGCGGTCCAGGGCGCGCACCGCGCCCACCGGCAACTCCTGGTTCTCGCTGCGCACCGCTGCTACCACCTGGTCGGCGCTGATGCCCAGCGACTCCATCGCCTGCGGGTTGAGGTAGAGGTTGATCTCGCGCCGGGTGCCGCCCACCACGGTGACCGAGCCCACGCCGCGGACGTTCTCCAGGCGCTTTTTAAGCACCCGGTCGGCCCAGTTGGTCAGTTCGACCGAGGAGAGCGTCTTGGCGCCGGCGGCGGCCGGACCACCCGTTGGCAGCACCGCCACCGACCAGACCGCCTTGCTGGTCGGGTCATAGCGCAGCACCCGCGGCTCCTTGACCTCAGCCCGCAGGCCGGAGCGGATGGTGGCGATTTTCTCGCGCACGTCGTCTGCCGCCCGGCGACCGTCGACGTGCAACTGGAACTCGGCCACTACCACCGACTGGCCCTCGTAGCTGCGCGAGGTCAGGCCATTGATGCCGGAAATGGAGTTGACCGCCTCCTCGATCTTCTTGCTTACCTCGGTCTCGACAATTTCGGGCGCGGCGCCGGGGTACTCGGTGGAAACCACCACCACCGGGAAGTCGATGCTGGGAAACTGGTCGACCTTGAGGCGCTGGAGCGAGAAGAGGCCTAACACCACCAAGGCGGCCATCATCATGACGGCGAAGACCGGGTTGCGCAGACTGACGCGGGTGAACCACATGGGGCGGGTCTCGGGTCAGGGGGCGCTGCGGGGCGCAGATGCGGCGGGCGTGCTGGCAGGCACAGGTCCGGAGCTGGCTCCGGCCGCAGGTCCTGAGGCAGGTCCTGAGGCGCCAGTCGCCCCCGCCAGCCTGGTCAAACGGGTCGCTGCACCCTCGCGCAGGGCGCCGACATGGCCCAGGAGCACCTGGGCGTCCTCGGCTACGCCGGTGACGGTGACCACTTCCACGCCCGAAGCCTCGCCGCGTGCGCCCAGGGTCACCCCCCTGTGGGCGACGCGCCCGGCCTCGAGCACCTGCACATAGGGCTGGGGCTTGTCGGTGCGCACCGCCCCCAGGGGCACAGCCACCGCGCGGACCTGGCCGGTCTGTAACTGCCCTTGCGCGAACAGGCCCGAGCGCAGGCCGGGCGCAGCAGCCACCGACAGGTACACCGGCACGCTGCGGGTGCCGGTTTGGGCGGCAGGGTTGATCCGTACCACCCGTGCCGTGAGCGGCGTGGGCAAGCCCTCGACCGTTAGCCGTGCCACCTGGCCCACCCGCACCTGCACCGATTCGGCGCCGCCCACGCTGGCTTCAAGTTCCAGGCGACTGGGGTCGACGATCTCCACGACCCGTGCGTCCACGCCCAGGCGCTCGCCGGGCTGAGCCAGGCGCTGGGCCACCACACCTGCGATCGGGGCTCGCAGCACCGTGTCATCCAGCGTCTTGCGCGCTACATCGACCGCCGCCAGGGCGGCCTTGTAGTTGGCCTGGGCGCCAGCCAACGAGCTTGCCGAGGCTTCCAGCGCAGTGCGCGAGATGAAGCCCTGATCGACCAGGGCCTTGTTGTTGTCGAACTGGCGCTGGGCGATGTCGATCTGGGTGCGGGCGGCGTCCGACTGCTCGCGCGCCTGGGCCAGTCGGGCCTGGTACTCGGTCGGGTCGATGCGAGCGAGCTCCTGGCCCTGGCGCACGCTGTCGCCTTCACGTACCGCCAAGCCCTGCAGCTCGCCAGCCACCCGGGCCTTGACCACTGCCGAGTGGACCGCCCGCAGGCTGCCGGTGATCGCGATGCCCCGAGTGAGTTCGAGGCTGCGGACGCGGACCAGATCGGTCTCTGCGAGTTCGACCACGGCCTCGGCGGGTGCCGAGGCTGCTGCTTTTGCTGAAGCTGGCCCCGGGCCTGGTGTGGCCGCCTTGCGCCCGCCCAGGTAGTGCCAGCCGCCTGCTGCCGCCGCCAGCAACATCGCCGTGAGAACGCCGAGGGCGAGGGTGCGCCGCGTCATGCCTTCTCCCCCGACAAGGTCTGCCCGGGCCGCTGCAACAGGCCCTTGAGCAGGATCTCGGCTTGGGCGGCGATATAGCGCTGTGGATCAATGGCAGAGGCAGCTGGCACGCACGCGCCAAAGGAGTGTTGGTTCATCTGTAAATGGATCATGGGCGCGATGACGCTGAACACCGCGTAGTCCAGGTCGGGGATGTCGAACTCGCCTCTGTCGACGCCGCGCTGGAGAATGCGCCGTATCAGCAAAGTCCCCGGAAGGATCACCTGCTCCTGGTAGTAGGCCGCCAGGTCTGGAAAGTTCCGAGCTTCGCTAAACATCAGCTTGGTGATGCCCGAGGCCTGGGTCGCACCGACGCGCTCCCACCAACTGTTCAGGCAATAGCGAAGCATGTCGGCGGTGCTTCCCACGAAGCGATCGAACTCTTCGTTCCACTCGACGAAGCGTCCGGCCAGGGTCTCGTGAACCACCGCCTTGAACAGGTCTTCCTTGCTGGCGTAGTAAAGAAAAAGAGTGCCTTTGGAGACGCCGGCCTGGGCCGCTACCTCCTCCACCCGGGTACCGGCGAAGCCCTTTTCGACGAACAGCGACAGCGCTGCCTCCAGCAACTCGCCGGGGCGGGCCTGCTTGCGGCGTTCGCGCTTGATCGGGGTCTCTTCGCTCATGGCAGGTCAGGCCGACGGTTCGGGCGGGGCGCTCCGGCGGCCGATATTAGTGACTGACTGGTTAGTAGTGCGGGTGCCCAAGCATAGCCCAGCCACGTCAAGTCCCGGTAAAGCCCCTAGTCCCTAGCCCCTAGCCGTTACGCCTTAGCCCTTCGCTCCTACCCAACGGCGCAAGGCCGCCATGCGCAGGGCCAGCCACTCGCGCAAGACATGGTGACTGCGCTCCAGGCCCGACGGAGACGGAAGCGCTTCCATCCATGGCGCGACAGCGGGCAAGGGCAGGCGTGTCGGCGCTGGCAGCACCTCCAGCCCGGCGGCCCGGAATTCCATCGCCGCCCTGGGCAGGTGCCAGCTGTCGGACACCAGGGCGATACGGCGAACGCCATCGCGGGCCAGCAGGGCGGCCATCACGCCTGCGTTTTCGGCGGTGTCGCGCGATCGGTCGTCGGTCCAACGCGGTGCCAGCCCGAGTTCGTCGCGCGCCACGGTCGCCGCCACCTGCGCCTCGGTGACGCCGCCGCGACCGGCCCAACCTACGCCGCCGGCGATGCCCAGGGGCAATTGAGCGGCCTGGGCCAGCCGCACGCCGTAACGCAGGCGGGCCAGCGTGGCGCCCGACGGTTGCGGGCTACCGTACTCCGGCGCCTCGGGCAGCACGCCTCCGCCCAGCACCACCACAGCCTGGACGCCAGCCTGGCGCAGTGCCGGCAGGTCGACCGGCGGGGGCAGGGGCAGCAGGGTCCGGGCCAGCCAGATCGACCCCGCTGGTGTGCTCAGAAGCCACAGGCTGGCCAGCGCAAGGCCGGCGATCCACGCCGCCGCCCGCGAGCGCCTGGCCAGCAGCAGCAGGGCCAGCGCCAGCAGCACCGGGCCGGAGGGCGGCAGGACGAGTGCGGTGAGCACAGGCTTGATGAAGCCGAGTTCCATGGTGATGTGATGGTAGCGGGCCGGTTGGCAGGGAACGGAGGGATGGGAGGGATGGGAGGGATGGCGCGCATGACTCCCGGGGTGTCCCGCGCAGCGGCTACAGTCCCGGTATGAATTCCTCTTCTGAAGTCATCGTCCTGGGCGGCGGTTGTTTCTGGTGCACCGAGGCGGTCTACGTCCAGGTGCGTGGCGTGCTGGACGTGGAGTCCGGCTATAGCAACGGGCAGGCCGAGCGCCCCAGCTATGACGCGGTTTGCTCCGGCCTCACCGGATGCTGCGAGGTGGTGCGCCTGACCTATGACCCGGCCCAGGTGAGCCTGCGCCAGTTGCTCGAAATCTTCTTCCTGATCCACGACCCTACCCAGCTCAACCGCCAGGGGCACGATGTCGGCACCCAGTACCGCAGCGGCATCTACTTCACGAGCGAGGCGCAGAAGGCGGTGGCTGATGACCTGATCCGCGAGATGAGTCAGGACAAGGTCTTCGGTGCCCCCATCGTCACCGAGGTGCTGGCGCTGGCGGACTACTGGCCCGCCGAGGACTACCACCAGGACTTTTTCGCGCGCAACCCGACCCAGGGCTACTGCCTGGCGGTGGCCGCGCCCAAGGTCAGAAAGTTCCGCAAGACCTTCGCCTCACTGGTCAAGGGGGCCGACGCTTGAGCGGCGGCGCACTGGACTCACTGCTGCCGGTTGTCTTTCTGATCGCCACCGGGGTGGTGGTGGGCCGCCTGCGCTGGGTAGGGCCTGCGGCCATACGGGATTTGTCCACCCTGGTGTTCAATCTGCTGACCCCGGCGCTCTTGTTTCGCACCATGAGCCGGGTACATCCGCAGGACCTGGACTTCACTCCCGTGGGGGCCTACTTCGTCGGACTCGGCGTGGTCTTTGCCGGAACACTGCTGGTCTGCGGCTTCAACCGGCGCGCCAGCGTACTGGCGATGGCGGCCACGTTTTCCAACACGATCATGATCGGCATTCCGCTCATCGGCCTGGCCTATGGCGAGCAGGGCCTGATCACCCTCTTTACCCTTTACACGGTGCACACCGTGAGCCTGCTCACCTGCGCCACCCTGGTGATGGAGCTGTCCATCCAGCGCGAGGCGCGGCAGGCCCAGGCCGGCAGCAACGGCCAGACGCTCTGGCGCTCGGTGTGGGACGCGCTGCGCAAGTCGGTAATACATCCGGTACCACTTCCCATCCTGGCCGGCATGGCCTTCGGTCAGACCGGCTGGCCCCTGCCTGAGGTGGTGGACAAGCCCCTGGCCATGCTGGGTGGGGCGCTGGGGCCGATGGCCCTGTTGCTGGTGGGCGTGACCCTGTCTGGCGTGCGCGTCGGCGAACACCTGCGCAGTGCTTTCGCCCTGATCGCCGCCAAGAATTTCGCGTTGCCGCTTTTGGTGGCTGGCGGCGGCTGGGCCTTGGGCCTGTCGGGCCTGCCGCTGTGGGTGGTGGTGACAGTGGCGGCCCTGCCAGCGGGCGCCAACTCCTTCCTCTTCTCCCAGCGCTACCAGGTGGCCGAGGACACGGTCACCACCACGGTGGGGCTGTCCACCTTGCTGG
>JACCDP010991836.1_pt1 | contig 41769 bp, 74 predicted proteins | sample 7445841 | NCBI WGS metagenome assembly JACCDP01 (sample SAMN15323441, study PRJNA562643) | freshwater metagenome | isolation source: river surface water | place: USA:Blue River Watershed | collected 2017-08-17 | reverse complement strand
GGTATTCGCAAACGTCGTGGGTACCGAAGACCGAGTTAGTCTGTATGACAAATTCACCTCCACAGATGTGGCACTCAAAATTGAGGAGACCAAGGATTTAAAAGAAGCAAAGGCTCTCTACAGTAAGATTATCAATAAGCACAAGGTTGTCCTCGACGAGTTGGCCAAGCTTGAGGAATCGATAGTCCAACTGCGTTGTCGTCAGCAAGTACTCGAGGAATTCAAATTGTCCAAGGTACGTCAGTACATTTACGCAAGAGCACTTTTCTACCGTCCCGGTCGTGAGGTGAAAGACATACGTGTCATTGCTGGCCAAACAGATGTATACGGGGAGGACATCAACGACTGGTATAACAATGGTGACCTGATGAGCATCGCCAAGGCCAAGTTATCTGAAGCAATGGACAATGAGATTGAAGACAACAAGCACTTCATCAAGAATCTCAAGACCAAATATGCATAAAAAATATTTCTAGAATTTTTTGGAATATTCAAAATAATTCATAACTTCGACTTATGGACTACACAGAGCAACTAATGAGGATGCGAGATGATATGCATCGTGACATTGTACAGGAAGCAACGGTAAAGACTTTCCCTCAACACGACGGGAGAAATGCCGAGTTATTACTTCGCATCCCATTGGCCACTGATAAGAATAACATCTACGTGATTGGTGTCAATTGTAACACAGGTGACCTAATATCGGAGAATGAGAACGGTACCCGTAATACTTTAATGTATCGACACCTGTCAGTGGAGGAGTTATCGATTCTATACAGAGCTGTGGTTCAGGTTAAGGATTATAAAATATATCAACTCGTATGACAAAGAGAATCAAAGTCAGGTTCAACCTCGGACGAGGTCCCAACTATATGAAGTGGAAGGTACAGTATCCTACAGGTGAGTCAGTGTATTACCATCCGACAGGTGTGCAACTCACAATGAAAGGATGTAGTCTCAAGAACAGTAAGAGTGCTGCTCTGAAGATATTCCGTGGAGAATCCAACAAGACAGTTTGTGCTTGGGTCCTATGTGATAGTATTGACATCAAGTTCGATAACTTCGAACAGCACGACCTTGGTAACCCGAGACTGAAGTATAATCCACGTGTAGCTCCGTCCTGGATGTTAGAACCTGGTGATGGAGTCCACCGGCCATTCAACGTCGACAATGCATATTACAATCAGATTAGCACAATTGATTACAGATTATATATAACAAAATACTAAATCCATATGGAACAAGAAGAGAACAGAATGTATACTGACGAAGAAGTCAACTACATCGTTAAAGAAGTTAGGGACCGTCAGGCCAACCAAGGTATACTCATTGCCCTTGCGGTGATGGGAGTCTTAGTTGCAATAAAGTACCTGAGTTAACAGCTCGGGTACAAAAGTCTAACTGCAAGATTTTTTCAGGACGGGAGCTACCGTCCACAAGTCCAACTGCAAGATTTTTTAATTCACACTTATGAAACACTTATTTCACAAACTCGGATATTGGTTCGACTACTACTTTGCTTACTTCCTATATAACGGGAATAAACGCAAACGTTACCACAGGTATATGGAACAGAAGTACGGAAAGAACTTCGGCCAAAAGAACCCCCAATGAAAGTATTTTTATACATAGCGTCAACAGCCGCCAGTTTGGCTGTGCTTTATCCCCCGTGGGGAACTGCGTTCCTATCTGTTGCTGTGCTAAATCTGTGTCTTCACCTGATGGACCTGAAGGGGGGACCAAAAGTCCAACTGCAAAGAAAGCCTCCACGACGGCAAGTCGATAAAGCCCCTCCACCTAGGGACAAGTTGTCCCCTGAGGTAGATGACACCCTGAAGGGTCTTATGAATATGGGGCTTAAGAGGTCCGACGCAGTTAGACTTGTGTCGAAGGCCCAGTCTGAGGGTCACCGAACAACGGAAGCTCTACTTCGTAGATGTATGACATTAGTGGGTCAGAAATAAAAAAATTTTGCCGATTTGACTTTGTCATTTTTTAAGGTTATATTTTATATATAAACTTTTATAGATTATGGCAAACAAAACAACAACCCAGAGAAAGTCTCGTCGCACACCCGTAACAACTTACGTACCTGTAGCGAGCAACGTTTACTTCGACGGTACATCTTACCGTGTACGCGTTATTAAGAATGGTGTTCGCAACAGCAAGAACTTTTCTTCTAAGCGAGCAGCTCTACAATACCGCAAACAGTTGTTAGGTTAATCCCCACAACTCGATGTATGACAAATCCCCTGGTAAATCCTGGGGATTTTTTTTGCCCCTAACCTTCCCCGCAGTTAGACTTCCTCATATAGTTGTATAAACAACCATTCTTATCGGGCCTCCCTGTCGGTCGGCCCTTCAGGGCGTATGACACCGGATGTAGTGTATGACTTTCTTACGGGGACCTTCGGTCCCCTTCAGGATGTCGACCACCGGAAGTTCGGGGGGAACCTGAGGGACTGACTATGTATGACTAATATTATACCTCACTGAACACCGGATGCAGGGCCGACCGAAGGGAGGCCCGTATCAATGTATGACCTCCATATACGTATATATATGTGTATAAATTGTGGATATAAATGTATGACCTTTATAAAAAAATAAAAACTAGGTCGTGATTCGGACAGGGGACAATCCCCCACTATTTGCCACTTTTCCCCACTTTGTTCACATTTTTTGGCTGGTTGTATTACAAGGGGGAATTTCTGTCAGTATGACATATATAAAGATATAAAAATATACTACGACAAAATGTCCGGTAAATTAGGGGAAATTTATATGGGTTTTTAGGGTAATTAGGGGGGATTTATTTAGTACCATTTTGTAGTACGGTCGGTCCTGACGGACCTCCCTTAGAACACCGGTGTCAGGAAAGATTCTTTATAATAATCGGTTCATCACAGTGGGGACATTCATTCAATACAAGAAAATTATGGTGGTAAAAACTCCAACCTTCAACCATTCGTATTTCTTCCTCTCTTAGTTTGCCGTATCCATCCAAACAAGTAACTTCACCATTTATATCATAGAACTTTCCCTTATACCTTGTGATGATATGGTCCATATTCTCGGAAATATATGGGGTACAACCTTTATACATCTTACTTAAGAGGATATGAAATCTATAACATCCTCCTTTTGTGTAGATGTGATGAATGTACCTATCTGTACTTCTTAGTTCATCAATGAAGGTTAGGATGTTCATTTTTATATCTTATCTATTTTTAAGGGGAACGTAATCTATAAACTCTAATCCTTTATTATATTTCCTTTCAAGGTATATTGTAGCATCATCGTATAGATAATGAAAGAATTTCTTACTAGCAGTTAATCCACCTAAAATTGATAGAGTGATATTACCGTAAGTACTTGTATCTATATCCAATGTTTTTTTAAGTTCTTCAGAAATAAAGGTTCTAAGTTTTACAGATGCACAGGCGAAAGTGTATTTAACAACCAATAATTCATTTCTTAGTTTACCTTTACGTTTTCCAACACAACAACACCCATCTCCATCAAAGAATCCCCTGATATAATGTTTAATATATTTTTCATCGATATTGGGTTTACCTAATGTAAAAGTCTTTCTCGGACCTACACCTTTATCTATGATTTGACTAACAATGTAGTTACTGTATAAATTTAAAATAACATTCTCCGATTTGGAAATGGTTCCTTTTCTGGTAGTTATTATACTTGTATTATATTTTAGAACACTATTAGGACAAACAACATCTCTGATTTTTTTTAAGTGTTCCTCATCTGCTGTTGATAGTTTAAGATGTATTGAATTCCCACGGTTTCTTACATATCCATCTTTCGTTGCTTTATCCCTTACCCTAATCGTTCCATCAGCCGCAAGATACCCAAGCCAATACGCTTTAATCTCACTATCTACTTCATCAAAAAAATGTTCATTTAAATTACTCCTCCTGTTCTTTGGGTTAAACCCCATTTTTTTAACAAGATTACCAATCACCGGCTGACTATATCCGTATTCTTTTGCAATAGTGTCAAGACTAATCTCTTGCTTGTGTTTGTTTATAATATCATCAATCTGTTCTTGAGTGAAATGAATTTTTCTATGACTTATTTTACCGGTTAACCTTTGGGATATATTAAAACCCTTCATACAACCACAAGAAAGAATGTTACCCTTTCTGTGTGCTTTTAATAAATTATTTTTAGACCTCTCAACAACTTGACCACAATCACATTCAATTATGTATTTGTTCGTTGTGACCTTCTCCAAAAATTTAATCTTGTCAATCTTTTTACCAATATAATCCGATATTTTCTCCATATAAAAAATATAGAGAAATTTTTCGTGATTTCCAAATACCCTTTAGTTATGCAGCACATTTGGAATATATCTCCCAAGCCAAGTTCTTTGCCTCAATCATCGGAATATGATAACTGTGACTCTTACAATTCTTTGTGTTTGGATGCATTCCCCAATGAAGACAAACAATACCCTCACCATCTTTCCAACCCATCATCTTCTGTATTCTCTCAGCAATTAAAGGATTAATAAACTTATCATCAGGTCTACCACCCAATTCAAAGTACTTTAAAAATAACTCCACCGTTAATCTGGTAGGTTTTCCCTTCTTTGTTAATGTTCCGTGTTTCATACTATACGTTTGGTCTTAAATAATCTGATTTGAATTTGGTTTTACCGAATGTTACAGACTTCCACCCGCCACGAGGCCCATACTCTTCATCCGTGATTGGACCATATAGTTCAATACACTCCTCCCTTGTAACAGTACTATCAACATACGCCCATACACCAACCGTGACACACACCATCTTATGTCTGTGTTCACCAAATAGTTCGGACGGCATATTAACCACATACCTTACCTTGGCAACAGGTTTTCCACACCACCCATCCACCAGGTCAAATTGTTCCTTGCTTAAGTAATCATTTATATTCATAAAACGAAATTACATTATATTCTGGAATATTCCAAATTTTTTTTTAAAATATCATCATTCATCCATAACGTCCTTAGATACTCGGCGTTTGATGAACTCCTAAAGTACCATAACTCCTCGTAATCGGGTTTGAAGTTGGTCTCAAACATCTTTGGAATGAATCTTGTTACAATACTGTACTTCGGGGTTACCTTCCTCTCTCCCATATAGGTGTATCTAACAATCTCCTCCTTGTTCATTGTGTAGAAGTATTCCCCCGCATAGATATATCCACCATCGTGAGCCTTGGCAATCGGATTCCGTAAGAACTTAAACTCCTTTACCACGCCCCAAATAATTTTGCAATTCCAATAATGGTAACAATGGTTGATAGTATGCTCACAACAACAACACCAACTGGGTCATATACCCAAGATTCTTGCAGAATTATTTTAACCATTGTTCTCCAATTTGGATTTGTGGTTGTTTGCCTTGAACTGCTGGTGATAAACGGATTGTAATCTGTGTTGCCGTGATTATCTCTATGGGTTATTCCCGTTGCTCGACCAGCTCCACTAGCTCTGAACCTATAGGCTGTCTCAGCATCTCGTATTCTCCCTCTCTCTACATCTAAAAGTTGTTGTCGGTGTTCCTCATAAAATGATGCCGTTGCTTGAGTCGTCTCATCCATCATCTGTGGGTTATCAAGTGTTCCCTTAAAAAATTTAAATTCTCTCATCTTCTGACATATTGTTTATAATGTATTGTGATAATTTCATTTGGATTTCTGAAATCGTGATTCCATCTATCAAATGTCTCGCCGGTGGAATATTCAATGGAATGTAGTCTTGGTATCTTCGGTAAGTAATCGTTTCCAGTTAACAATTCTCTTCGTCTTAAATAAACGTTATAAAAATCACACACCGGTCCAAAGTAAGATTCTAAACTATATTCACTATGTCTAATGTTATCATCACTTAACCAAAAGAACATCACTTCCATTGGACTATCAAATACCGACTCGGGATGATTATAAATTGATAAACTATAGAACGATGGATTCTCGTTTCTATTGGTTGGTGCAACATATCTTACACTTCTTTGAAAAAATTTAAATGGTTTCATACCCAATAGTTTTGATTGGTTAATCTTAAAAATACGGTGTAGGTTAGTCTTCCGTTGTTCTTGTTATCCCCGAATGATTCCTTTATCCTATGCAGTGTGGTTGATGGATATATGGTTAGTCTGTTGTAGACATTCTCCACGTAATCTATCTCCTCACCCTTATCGTTGTAGAATACGGTTCCTGAATTGGCTGGTGGGTTTGGTGTTAGATACAATACACCCGCGTAGTCAAAGACACCATCCGTATGGGTGGTATCAGTCATATCTTCATTTAATGTATAATGAAAATAACATCTGAGAAACGCATTATCAAACTTGGGGTCCAAATCAGATAACTTATCCTTTACGAGTTCATATATCTCATCCCCAACCATATTGGTGTATAAACATCTATATCCCCTCCAACCCGGTGAATTGGGTCGTGCCTTGGTATAGGTTAGTTCCAATGCATCCTGTCTTATTAAGTCAGGCTCGTTTAAAAAGTTGTCAATTATAATCATATTATTCCACAAAGATATATCTAGAATTTCTATATTCCCTCTTTGCTTGCAAATCATTTTTCCAATTGTTAATAATATCCTCCGCCTGTGACTTGTGTTGGAATGGATATGAACCAGACTTCCATACCTTGAATGGTAAGTAGAAGTAATTCGTCTTATACCATACCTGTCGTTGTGGCAAATAATAGGTGGTTCCGTCGTATACCCACGTTTGAATTCTGTACTTAGGTTTTCCTTCTACTGTCATCACTCCCAATAACAATAGCACTATAATAATCCTTTTCATTGTAATATAAAATATATATATTTTTTCTTATAAATTCAACTCACACTTCTTGATAACATTTATGGTTGGATTTATATTTATAGTAGTATATGAAGATTTTATTAAGAGAGTCCCAAATGATTAGGGTGGTTAAGAAAGAGTTAGGTGAGGAAATCACGGGTGGCTCCATTGTTGTATACCACAGAACAAAACTAACCAAAGAAAACTATAAACTACTTAACAACGGATTTGTACCGGGAGATGGTCAAATGTATGGTAGAGGTCTTTATTCTACCTATGAACTAAAAGACCAGTTCAATTCCAATATGGAAGGATATGGTTCAACCATTATCAAATTCCAAGTAACGGACACAAGTAAGATATTGATATTAGATGAATCTGAACAATTAAAAGTATTTGGTAAAAGAATTGGGTTATTGGACCAAATCAAAAAAATACTAAAAGGCGGTTTCAACTCCTTTTATAAACTGAACAAGGACGCGATTCAAGAATCAATTAAATTATTAGAGGATAAGAATAAATTAACATCTGAAGCGGCATATTACTTAGCATCATATATAAGAAAATTCCAACTTTTATTTGATGGTTTGGTATTCACGGGAAGGAATGATGGTAGAGTACTCGTTCTTTTTGAAACAACTCTTGCAAGTCCACTTCAATATGTGGATACTCGAGGTTTACAACAGGGTGATAAGTTTGAATGGACCAGTCTTAAAACCAAAGACTCGTATGGGTTAGGGAAAGATAAAAGAGGTATGAGTAAGTTAGATAACTATCTTAAATTCAGACCAACTGATATTGTTTTTTCAGAGTTAAAGGATAAAGATAAAAAGGATTTGGTACTTGCTAAAGCAAAATCTAACGTACCAATGCAACAGGATGAATATGTTTATTGGGCTAATAAAACAGAACCATCACCTGAAGAATTGGAAAGGATTAATTATTCAATGGTACATTTGAAAGCTAACGCATTAGAGTTTATAGTAAACCCATCCGAAAACGTTATAAAAACGTCACTTAGTACTTATCCTCGCTCAATACAATATCTTGATAACCCATCAGAAGAACAACAATTAAAGGTGATTGATTACGACGCATCATCTTTTCAATTTATCAAGAGCCCAACTGAAAAAGTTATAAAAAAGGCTCTTTATATGAGACCATCAAATATTCAATACGTTTCAAATCCAACTGAAGAACAAATGATTCTTGCTGCTGGTATGAGAGCAGAAAGTATTAAATTCATAAAAAACCCACCAGAGTCTGTTCAATTAGCTGCGGTGTCACAAGATGGGGAGTCAATACAATACATTCAAGACCCATCAGAAAAAGTTGAGATTGCGGCTGTTAAACAAACTCTATCGGCTATAAAATATATTCTGAACCCATCAGAAGAACTTCAATTAATGGCCGTTGAATCAAATTATAATTCTATTAGATTTATAGAAAACCCAACGGAGAAAGTTCAACTTCTTGCGGTACAACAAGATGGTAGCACAATAAGATATTTTAACAATCCATCTGAATCCGTTCAACTTGCTGCGGTTACCGATAATGGGTTGGCTCTCCAATACTTAGTTACAAGATACCCATCTGATGATGTTGTTATGGCCGCTGTGAAACAGAATGGTGCAGCAATTCAAAACGTTAGTGACCCTTCAGAAGAACTTCAACTTATTGCGGTTGAGAAGAAACCAGAAAATGTTAGATATATAAAAAATCCGACACAAAGGGTTCAAACGTATGTTGTTGAGAAGGCACCGCGTGAAGTTTTAAATATCAGAAATGTTACTCCTGATACACAACTATTGGCGCTTAAATTAGATGGTCAATTGATAAATATGTTTCCCAACCCATCTCCCGAGATTCAATTGATTGCTGTTCAATCTAATCCGAGGTCAATTTTTCTAATTAGAAACCCAACGGAAGAAGCTCAAATCGCAGCAGTAAAAGCAGTGCCAACATTGATTAAAAATATCCCTAATCCATCAAAAGCTGTTCAGATGGCAGCGGCTGAAAGTGACCCAGTTGCGGTGATGTCGATGAAGAATAGAGAAGAAAAATTAGATTTTGGCGATATGGAGGGTCTTAAAGGATTAACACCTCGTGAACTAAGCACAATTAGTTTAGTTTCTCGAAACCCTGCAGTATATCAAAAAAATCCTAAGATGTTAGATGTGTGGTTAAATGGCGGTACAATATCACAATCAGTTTATAATAAGTTAAAAGAAAAACTTGGTCTACTTAACGAAGAGGTATTTAGATATAGCGAACTATCAGATGATGAGAAAGAAAAGGTGTACGATATATTCAAAACATCTTATGAAAATTCTACAGGTACATCTTGGGATTCAGGTAAGTTCTCATCAAGAGCAAATGGTTGGACATTCTTCGGTGATAAGTCATCAGGGTTTGTTGTTCTTAGAAAACAAAACTCAGGAATGAATAAGTTAACAGGAGTTGCTGGTGATTTGAAAGCAATATCAATGGGGATTGCCGATATCAATGCATTAAATGAACCAGTGTGGGGAATGGCGGACAAAAGAATAACAGGTATACTTACAAAGAAATTTAATTACTACACACCGCCAGCATTTATTCTGAAACTAATGATGAAGAAAATCCCATCAAATGTTTTTGGTGATGCCGAATATGAAGTTAACAACGATGGAAGTGTAACTTTCAAATATTCAGATATTGGTGATGCAACAAAATACTTCTTTGCAAACAAACAATACTACAAACAAATCTACCCAACAATTGTGGATAGTTTAAGTGGTGTATCTTCAATGGTTGCAAACGCTGTGAAGTTGTTCTTCAAATCTTTATTTTAATTAATCTTATTCTCGGGATAACATTGTAAAAGAAATCTTTTATTATATACGTTTGTCCATCCCCTACCATCCATTTCATATATTGCTGCGTGATGTGCCGCGGTTAGAGATTCCTTAACGTGAAGTTTGGCAAATTCAATCATCAGTTCCTCTGTGGTTGCACCACTCATTTTCTCAATTAATTCTTTTGCTGTTATCATTTTAATTGTAAAGTTTTCTACCTGTTTTAATTGTCTCGTCCCACTTATATAAAATGTCCCACCAATTGGTTAATGTTTTGTTTCCGTATGGTATGTTATTGTTGTATCCTGGTACCGATTGCCACCAAAAGATTAACCACTTTACTTCAATATTGGTATCATAATTAGTTGTTGTATTTCCTACACTCGGTCCCGTTGTTAAGAAATTATATTTTATACTTCCCCAAGTATCTTTATTAGTACTTACAAATGTTCCGCCTGATGGTTTCCAAGTTTTAATATCAGACATCGCAGGTATGGAATTGTTATAATCATATCCTTTAGTTCCGTTTGGTGGATAATGAGTGTTCCCAAGTCTTGGTCTGTTAATTACCGCTCCCGCACTATCTTTTGGTGTGAATCCCGATACCCATAAAAACTCATTCTTATCAATGTAAGTTAATTGAGATTCTAACTGATGTCCTCTACAATGTAAACCAGTCTCAACACCTCTATGACCATTGAATCCATATACAACATATGTGTTCTTATAGATTGGTAAATCATTTTGTATTCTTTCACTATTCGATATATCTCCCGTTAATGGACTCGACATATTAGATTCAGGAATGTTTATGTAATTTGTTGTTGTAGTAACTGATGGATAGTTTTCTTTAGGAAACATAGCAATCCAAACTTCTTTTACACCATTAACGTCAACATAGTTTTCAATGTTTAGTTTTTTAAACAATTTATTATAATCAATCGTTGTTATTCCTCTAACAAATGGGGCAACATCTAATTCATAAACATTCACATATAACAAGACATCAATATCCACGTATTGTTGGGTAGTATTTGAACCATAGTCACGAAATCTTGTCCCCTCTTCAATACTATTCTTTGCAACAACAAAATCAAACTTAAACTTGTTCTTTGCTTGTGTTAATGTTGATTTACTTAATCCCCAAAATCCATCAGGAGCTCTATCCATATCTAAATTAATGCCGTCAATTGTTGGCATATAACTAATTACAACAACGGGAACCCTTAACTTACCTTTATTTTTTGATTTTAATTCATCAGGTATTGTAACGTATTCAACATTGTGAACATAAGCAGATTTGCTTATTATTGTATCCTTGTATGAAATTTTAAACTCTGAATTGCCTGATTTGGCACCGTAGATTACGTTTCCTTTTAATGTAACATTTGTGGATGTTGTTGTTACAATAACACTATCAGATAAATCTTTTGTTGAGTTATCAGAATATGTTCCCACCACATTGAACTTGTACTCTTTTGAAATAATCAATGTGTCCTGTGGGTTAGAAATCGAAATAGATTTCAATACAACACTCTTTACCGGTTGCGGAATTATTGGTGAAATATCATCCTTTGAACAAGATATGAAAACAAAGGAAATAATTAAGAATTTAAATAACTTGGTCATTTAGTATAATGTTTATACAACAAAGATACTAGAATATTTTTGAATATACCAAATTATTTTATAAGTAATTTAAAATCAATTGATTGGGGTTAATTTATAGTACTCAATTGTTAATTCAGTTCCACGAATATCAAATCCCCATCCTCCGCGACCACTTTCATTTGATGTGTGTCTGATTCCGTTACCTTCAATACTATGAATCATTATGATAGAATTATCGGGGAACCTTTGTAAGAATTCTAATATACCAAAAGCATTTGTTTGTTCAATCACCCAATGATGACTATACATAAATTTATTGAACTCACTATTAATAAATGGTGTCTCATCCGCCCACATCCAAGATGCAACGTTATCGGGTATGGGGTCAAAATCTAAATCATCTTCTGAATTATTTAAAAACTTAAAGTCTTTCATTACACAATAACCTTTTGATATTTTATAACTTTAAAATGTTTTCTGAACTCTTCTCTCGGGATTAGATATCCCTTAGTGTGTGAATTGATATCTCCCGATTCTTCTGACACGGGAAACTCGTTGATGTTTATAATTTGTCTGAGTTTGTCAACCGGTATTATCCATATCTCATTAAGATGAAAGAATATGTTAACCCAAATATCGGCAGTGGTTGTTACTATCCCACTATCAACTCCTCTACTATGATATTCGATAAAGATGTTACCCGTATCTTTACCATTGACCCATATCTTTTTATCCCAACCATTTGGTGTTATCCATTTGCCGGGTAAAATATAAACATCGGTCTTTACTTCGTACTTAATATGTTTATCATCGAATAAGAATTCTAAATCCCACTTTTTTAACTCTTTCTTATCTTCTGATTTCCTTATGAATGTTAGTCCCTTATGATTAATCAAATAACGTTTAAACAAATTCTCTCCTACCTCACCAATTATGATATCGTTTCCGAAATCTTTTTTACTGGTAAGTCCCTCCAATTCGTCTTTTGTTATTTCTAAATCAATCATTTGTCTTTTCTAACCGGTGGATGATAATATATTTTCAACCATTCCCAAGGTGTTAATGCCCCATCAAAAGGACCTCCGAAGACAGGGTATTCATCCTTTAAGTATTCTTCTTCAATTTCTGACCACTCATCTTTAATCTTGGCATAATAACCCTCAACAGGATTTCTACTCCACCCATCTTCACTTGTGTAAGTTACGCCTTCATTTAATTTTTGAACGATATCAAACTCAATCTCCGTCCCAATTTCTAATTTAGATGTGTCGGTGTCAGGAAGTAAATGAATGTACTTTCTTACACCATCTTCAACATACTTTACCTCAAAATTAAATTGAGTACTGATTATTTCTCCTTTCATTTAAAATAATTTCAATTGTCTTTTCTTTTCGGATTCTATTTTTTTTCTTCTAATGTATTTTGTATTGGGATTAAACCAAGTACATCCACATTGTCCTGGTTCGTGATGATGTGAATGATGACACCAACCATTTTTATTGTGATGGTCTTTTTGTCTGTGACCACAATCACACTTTATATTTCCGTGTAGTTTTGTCATATCTAATCTTCTTTTAAAGCATTGAGAATTCCTGATGTTGCACTAAATGAAAGTAGTAGGTATACAATTTTTGTTACCCAATGCCATTCAAATAAATTCGGTTCATTACTAACAAACCAAAATATCAAATACCAAAACCCAAATCCAAATACAAATCCGAGTATGAATAGAAATATTACTTTGATGAATTCCATACTATTCCTTATTTTCTTTGTTTGCAATAGTTAAAAAAAGAATTAAAAAGAAAGATGTCAGTAACCATCTATATGGTTCGATTGGTTTATTAAAGTGGAATTGACTAACGAAGTATCCACCTAACAAAAATGTTTGTAGGTATGTTATTACCCTAACGAAGTTTAGTTTCATATGTTTACGTAAAAAAATATTGAATCAAATTTTGAATGTGCCAAAAAATGTGTACCATCTTTGCGTTGATACAAGTTTACTCGTCTACCATTCACTTTGTCCGTGAATCGATATTCTATAAACTCAGCGAATAATCTTCTAATCATAATACTTCAGTTAAAATTCTCCATTCCCTTAACAACGTCCCATCAAAAGTACATTCAACTGGAACACCTTTAAGTTTATCAACATTACTTACTTTAGCTTCTTTTAATAGTTTAGAAAGAAATCTCATAGTTTCATCATAGCTTTTTGACCTCTCTTCTTCAGTCCATTTAGTGTGTTCTGTGTGTTTGACTAGTTCGGCGTCCCAATTACCTTTAAAATCATTAACACCCCAACCACCACCAGACAGTGTAACTGATAAACCTAACATAGATTCTTGATAACCTCCGTGCCCAAAAGAAACACGTTCGATTTTTCCTAATTTCTTTTCCATATCAATCAATGTTAAGTGTTAATGGTCTATGACTTAAATCAATCCAAAATTTACAGATGAGTAAGTTAAAACCGAGCATATAACAATTTGTTAGTGTACCATCTTTACCCAAAACTGCAGGTCCATTCTTTGGTTTACCCACCGCTTTATATTTTTTAAACCACAAACCAAGTCTATAGTCGTTCCATTCCATTCTATTAATGAATGTTGTATCTTTTTCATATTTGTGTCTAAAAACAAAATTAATTCTATAACCAAATATGTTGGTACGTTTTATCATAAGTTACTCTTTTACTAAATTTTCAGTTCTCATTGTGATTTTAGTTGTCTTAGGTTCAACTGGTTCACATTCATTACAATGATAAACTATTTCAAAGTGACTTGGTGAATGACATTCACACTTAATCACATAATGATAATAAGTCCTATTAATTGGACCTTCTTTTTTACATACAGAGCACGTGCCCCATTCCATTTCTCCTGACATATTAAAATATTCTTTTGATTATCCAAAATGGTGAGTTAGGTGATGAACCTAGTCTAACCGGTTTTCTATGTTTCTTTGGTTGGTATTTGTTTTGTGAAAGATTGTGTCGTCTCATACCTGCACCCACAATATACATTTCAGGTGAACAAGATGAGAACATAATAATCACCATTAAAAAATAAATTAATCTTTTCATCTTAAAATTAATTAAGCGTGTGAATGCCTTCCTAAATCAAATATAGGAATTTTTTTTGAAATAAAAAAAATATACTACCCTTGAAGTGCGTATTTGATTACCCAAAATATTAGGGAGAATCCCCAATAGAAGATAAAACCACCCAAAACACTAGCAAATAACATTGCAATTAATCTGAAAATGGCTTCTTTTTTGTTGCTGTCCATAACTTTATGTCTTTTAAAATTTGATTAGAAATCTGTTGATGAGCATATTCTGAGTAATGTCCGTCCACAATAATTCCTAATGTTTCTTGGGTTATTGTTTCGAGATTAGTGATAGATTTAACTTCAGTATAGAATTCTTGCAAATATGGGTCAACCCCAATTGACTCTTTAGAGTGTCCCATAAATGTCCATATAAAAGTATAAATCTTATTACCACATACTTTTTTTATTACTTTAGAATAATCCGAAAGCTCCCTATAATATATAGTGTAAGAATTACGATTCACCCCAATTTCCTCTAAACTTTTTACACTTACGAAACTATTTGGGGATTCACAACCCGCTTGGACCATAACTTTTTCAAATTGATTAATATCCGATACGATTCTAAATCTATTGAGGTAAGTCCAATTCACAATAACCAAATCACCTTTTTTAATTTCATCCATTTTGGATATGAAGGTGTGAAATATTTCAGTATTTGACGCTCCTGCGGATGACAGTATCTCAACTTCACAACCCAATTCTTTTGATATTATTTCACCATAAGATAATGGTGAATATCCTTTCCATTTATGGTATCGAACGCGGTAGTCACTATCGTGATATTTCACAACATCATAGTCACTAAACCTGTTACTAAAGGAATCACCAAATATCCAAAGTTTCATTCTATAAGGAACTTAATCTTTTTGTTATTTCATTATAAAATATATCTGCAACTATTTGTTGACCATCGTTTGCAAATCTATTTTCATTAACCCCAACACCCTTTTCATTAAAGTACTTCACCAAACATACTTCAGATTCACTACACAGGTATGCTCGTTTTGCCTTAAACGAACCTCTGTTAGGGTATATTAACCTATCTTCATTACTTGACCAATAGAACGTTCTAAATCCTTTAGTCTTTGATAGTTCATCTATAAGGTTCTCATAGTAGTATATCTGTTCACACCACTTTTCAGATTGTCTATCTTTGATGGTGTCGTCAATGTAATTTTTCGATATCCCGTCAAATTCAATATCGTCTTTTGATATGTTAATTAATTCACTACCAACACACGCTCTAAAGTTCTCAACTAAATCCCAACCAATTATAACAATGTCATTTGTTTTAATTAAATCACAACAAAAACAAAAGTCATCAAAGATTTGATAGTTGGATGTTTTATCTGTTGACGTATTTTTCAACGAATAACCAAATCTTTCTGATAATATTGTGGGCCAACCTTTAAGTTCATTGTTTTCGGAACTGTACGAGTTCCCAAAAACCCAAATAGTTTTACTCATTTATATTATTTTATTTTTATCCAAACCTAAGTTGTGACTTATGTTTTCATAAAACAACTCAGCTTGTTTTTGGTGTCCTGATTCACCGAAGTGATAATCTTGGATTACACCTTTAGTTTCCTTATCAATGGTTTTACCACCGGCTTTTGTGATGTAACTTATTACACCATCTTTTGCATTAATTAATAAATAGTTTTTATGGTTTTTTAGTTTATCTAAGTCATCGTATATTATTTTAGAATCACTTGACCAGAAAAAGATATGAAAATTTTTTGATTTGGCCAAATCCATTATTAAGTTCTGCCAATCGTAAATAACAGTTGCCCATAATTGGTTAGATTTCTCAACAATCATTTGTGACAATGTATCAGTTGATAACCCCGTATCTTGTTTATTGAAGTATTGGTATCCATTAGGGTGGACAGGTGCAAATCCTCGAGTTTCAGGAAAGATGTTCTGAGGAATTATGAATCTTGCCAGTTGAGTCCACCCAACTACAACAACATCACCCTCTTGAAATTCATTAGAAAAATTACAAAACTCTAAAAATATTTGGGAGTTACTCGCACCACCAATTCCTTTATTTTTACAATTTAAATTTAGAAATTTAGCCAATCTATGTGGCCAAACTTCAGGCAATTCTCCTCCTCTTAATTCTTTAAACTTGGAATAGTTATTTGGTTGTCCGTCTGCAAATGTTAAAGGATGATATTCACCAGTGTAACTACAGCCAAATGTCCATAGAGTACTCATTTGTGTCCACCATTTCTATAAAGAGCAATATCGTACAAGAAAGTTTTTGCCATTGCCTTATGACCAACCTCACCATAATGTTCATCATCGGGAAGTATATGGTTAGTTTCCTCTTTCATTGACTGTGCACCATATTTTCTAATGTACTTGGTCAAATCACAATCGGCCTCTGGTACTAACACATTGTATTGATGTTTGAACTCCTTAGATTCTTTATTTATTATTTGATTGTCTGCAGACCAAAAATACAATTCGAATTGTTTTGATTTACTTAACTCTTTGATAAGTTTCATATAGGAATAAATCTCATCACACCAAGCACTATGTGTTCTATTAACCAATATCTCTTCCATAGCTTCTCTGGTGTATTGTTTGTGCATAAATGCCACACTTGGAATTACTGACACAATGATGTCGTGTCTACCATTGCCCGTATCGATAATGTCGAATCTTTCCATTCGAGACCATTCGATAATAACAACATCATCTTTTTCTATTCGATGACTATTTGCTGCGAATCGATTGAATATTCTATAATTCGAAAACCCCGGATAACCGAGGTTCATCTTTTCCAATCCCAATTCTTTCGCAACAATAGTTGGCCAGACATCTGTTTCGTGTCCCATATAATCTCGGTATCTTATTTCATTATTTTCCCTCGATATATCAGTTTCACCTGGTTTAAGATATGAAACGTAAGTATATTCTGCAGTGAAGCTACATCCAAATGTCCACAGTTTTCCCATACTATACTTTATAATATTTTAGTTCTGTATCAACGAAACAGTTTCTTTTTATTAATACGAATGTCTTTAAATGTTTTATACATTCACTATCGGCTCTACCAATTGCACTCTCTAAATCATTACTAGTGATTGATTGTACAAAACTACCTCCTTGCCAAATACCGTCTCTTGTTCTCATAACAGATACAGCAACATCAACGATGTGTTCGGTTGCTTCGATTTTGTATCTTTCTAAAAAATTACGTACTGATTGATAGTAGTTGTCTTCTTGTGTCATATTTTTATTTTTTATTTGGTAAATTTTGAATTTCAATCATAATCTCGGTGACTTCTTCCTCCGTTAAAAATCCTATCGATTTTTTACAGATTGGATTATCAAAATCGACAGCATATCTTTCATCTAAAATAACAATCTCAAATAGACCTTGTTCCGCACCTAATGATGTTGCAAAAGACCTCACTACACTTGCGTAGTAATTGTTATCAAATTTTATAATTGAATGCTGACCATCGTGATTATAATGAAACTCGATATCATTAAATGTTTTATAGGTCATAGTGATTTCATATGTTTTAAATGTGAATCACAATCATCCACTTTCTTTTTATATTGTTCCCTAACCAACCTACCAAGTTCTTCATTACTCATTTGTGATAATATTGAACTTGCGTCTATTGTCAGTGACTTTTTAGACTCAGAATAGAGTTCTTCTAATTGTTTAGTATAAATGTTTCTCTCAGATATTCGTAACATTTTCGATTGAATTAATTGCGTTTATTTTGAATAACTCCGCCTCAATCTGTGACACATTCATAACATTTACTTTGAATTTGTTTGAAAACCATTGTCCTAAGACTTCTGCGGCTTCATAATTATACATATCGAAATTATCAGAAATGAAATCGACATCGGTCTCTAAAACCCACAAACAATTTTCAAGACAAAACTCACTCTCAGTCTCAAAAGACATTCTAAAATTCGTACCATCGTTAGTTAAAAACTTGATTCCGTTTTTAGTTTTGATGGTGTACTTTTCATACCTTTTATCTAATGAACTTATAATTTCATTATCTAGCATATAATCTGTTATTGTTATAAACAGCAACCTCATTACCACTTTCGGCAATTAGACCATATTCTTTTTTTACGTTTTCGTAAATAATCTCGGTTGGTTCATTTATATATTTTGAAATGATGTTGACGAAACCATAATTCGATTCATCAACCTGTCTTTGTTGTGTGTTTGGTAATCCACAATAACGAGCCTCACCAACCTCACTAATGAACATACCACTATAAAACCCTTTTAAATGATGATAATCAACAAATCTATCAGCGTTACACCAAATAAACACATTACCTTCTTTCTGTTCTAAAATAGGTACTGCGTGATGGTCAATAATAAATGGAGATGATTTAAATCCTGAATACGGAAACATACCAACTGAAAATAACCCACTTGGTGCTCCGTGTCCCATCATCATAATTCGGTCGTGTTCTTCCATCATTCGGAGCAGTTCCGTTTTAGTCACTCCACCTTGAACCAATGTTTTATTAGGAATATCCTTATAAACAATGTTTAAAAATGTTGTGGATTCATCCTCAGGATGTATAATTAATGTTTTCATATTTCAAAGATATGAGATAAGTTTGAATATTCCAAAAAATATTTAATATAATATTTTATCTATTATATAATTGGTCAATAATGTTATTCAATTGTTCTTCATATCCCTCCTCAGTGTAGCATCGGTCATTTACAGTTTCAATTGAATGAATCACAGTGGTGTGGTCCCTGTTACCGATTGTCTCACCAATTGACTTTAATGAATAGTTAAACTCGGTTTTCATTATCTTGCAATAGATGTGTCTAGCTTCAGACACTTCTTTTTTCCTACATCTTGAAAGGACGTTTTCAACTGTTACACCGAAATTCTGAGCAACTAATTTCAAAACATCTTTTGGTTGAATTAATTTTCTCCTGTGTTTTTTGTTTTTAGTTACTAATTCCTTTTCCTTAATACCAGGAAAAACATAAGGACTCACCATACTTTAATTTTTAATATTTAATATAACTAATACCACCTTGGGTACCATTCAATGGATTACCATATTTCTTCACCGCATCTTCTCTTGAGATAATTTTAGAACTCTTGTGATAGATTGTATATCTCCAAGGTTTATCAGGGAATCTTGGTGTGATTCCACTCCAACGAGAATGAACTGATGGTGAATACTTTTCAAGTCGAACAAGTCTACCCTCAAGGACGCTGTCTTCTGAAACTTCTAAGTAGGGCATTCCCTCGTACAATTTAGCCTTACTTGGACAATTGTACATTACAGAATAACCACACTCCATAGATATTTCCAAATCTTCATTACTCCTCGCAGAAATTAATAAAGCATTATTTGTTGGTATAATGTTCTTTTTTTCTTTTGATTCGAATTCAATTAGTTTTTTCAGATTCGACCCGAACTTCTTTATTGCTTCTTGTGGAGAGTCAAAAATGTCTGTACAGATACCCTCCTTTAGTTCAACCTTAAATTTTTTAAATTCCATATTTTGTTTTTTATACTGAACCTGAACGAAACGTTGTTGCCACGACATCTTCTCTCATAGCTCTTTCTTCATTTCTGACATCGATTTCTACGTTTCTGTTTATTGCTAATTCTCTTGGTTGTTCCATTTCCATTGCTGGTTCGTCATAACCAATCTCTCTTGGTGCTGGTATTGTATCAATCATTTTCTCACCGTGATAATTTTTAAATGATTGTTCCTCTTTCACTCTTAATTCATCAGACAATAAGAAACGATTTGTTTTAGCTCCCTTATCTTTTGACACATCTTGAATTAACTTTCTTATCTCATCGCTTAGTTCAGTATCTAATGAATCTACTCTATTGTCTTTTTGGTTCCAAAATGAAAACTCGGGGTCATCTTTTTGTAGAGAATAAAATGATGCAACTTTATATCCTGTGATTTTATTGATACAATAAATTAAAACACCTTTTGATGAGTACTTAATGAAATATTCGGGATTACCTTCAGAAGTGGTACACCATTTAGTATTTGAACCGTACTTCTTTGAAGAATAATATGTTAAAGGTCTAACAATTAACCATTCATCTGTGTCTAATAATTTAACGACCTCATTTTCCAATTCTTTGGACTGTACTTTAATGTCAGCGAGACTTAATTGATTAGCAATCTCTTCGAATGATTTATACTTGGTTAAATCATTTTGTGATATCAATCCTCTTTCATTGTATTCACAAAATTTTCTCCAATCATTTAAATCACTGTAAGAAAAAAATGAATCGATAAATCTCCACGTCAACATAAGTTGAATTTCAGAAAATTCATCAATTTGATTCATATCAATAAATGGAAATTGATTTACCATTTCTTTTTTAATGTCGTTACAATGGTCTTTCAAATTTCTTGTTCCCTTCATAAGTCTAAGTAAAGTATCGGTATACTTACTTTTTTTATCAGGGCTGAATAATTCAAGAACATCAACAATGTTTAATACGTTTTCAGGATTGGTCTTTAAATCTTTAATCTTTGACATTTTCAAAAAGGTTTGTAAGTTAAATGTATATAATTTTTTTGTATTTTCCAAATTATTTTTTACTTCTATCCCATTTTGCCTTTCTTAATTCAGGAGACAACATATGAGATTCATCAATTGTATGTTCGATTTTAACTCTTATACAAGTTTGAGGCAAACCACAATTCATTAAATAATTGTTTACATATCCCATCATATTCGCACTTCCAATTGGATTAGCTGAGTGAATATAAATTTGTGGTAATGGTATTCCCTTTTCCATACTTTTTGCTACCAAGTATTTGGCACAATCCATACCAGTTTTTTCATTTACGATATTATCATAATTCAAAGTGAAATTATTTTTAACGTTTGTGTAATATTCATACATAGATTCTTCACCCAAGTCGTGGTCAAGAGAAATTACTTCATAATTTTCTAATCCGTTTAACATTATGTGAGAAACAAACTCATCGTAGTTTCTAACTACTGTCCAATTCTCTGAATTCGGTGTCCTGACATCATCAAGGTACAACCAGATTTTTTCTTTATTCATTTTTTTTAAATGGTTTTGAGTATTCAGGATAAAGTCTTTTCCATATTAATCCTGAAATGTCTTTATTATCTATAAGTGCGAAAAGAATTGGTTGGATTTCTTTTGGTTTTTTTAAAACAACTTCAGCCATTTCTTTTCTAGTCATATCCTCTTTTATCTCTTTGAAGTATATTAATTCGGCCATCGTCTTGGTAATATCAAACATCGATGTTAATTTATTTACTTCACTCTTGACCCAATCATAAAACTCATCAGGTACTTTATCCAATATGTCATCCAAAGGTCTGTTATCTTTTAGATACTCCCAAATATCTCTGTTAGAAATATTTGTTAATATTTTATGTAACCTAACATACTCATCCCCTTTGATTTTCATTCTAAAACCATTTCGGAATCGAATAACATATCCTTCTTTGTCCTTACTAATCTCCTCTTTTAAAAGGTCGTAACTCTCACCCCAAGTTTTATATAGGGTAACAACTTTAAACCCAAGGTTATTGATAAGATTTTTAAATCTTATGTCTTCGTTATTACCAAAATGGATATTAACTTCGTTACCTGTCTTTGTTTCAATTATACCCAATAGAATTAAGTCCTCGTAATCATATTGACAAACGATTCTGTTTTCGGGATATATAATTTCAAACAGATATGTGTATTGTGGGTGTAGTCTATTGTAATCATATTTCTCCAATAGTTCTCTTCCCTTTACAGACTGAGTTGAAGTAAATGAACCACGTGTTGCTAATACCCATTCACCATTGTAATTGAATAAAATTCCCAATGAACCATCCATCTTCTCGTAGACCTCATATTGTTCATTCGGTATCTCCTCAGGTGAGTGTTCCTCGTAATTAAAAAACTTCTTAAAAGGTCGCGCAACTACTTCACCCTTAGAATTGGTTACCAATCCTCGGCATTGTAATGTTACCTCATCCCACAATCTTTCATACTGAACCCTTGGAGAATAGTTCCAAATGGTTAGGTCAAGTGTTGGGTGAGTTTGTTTAAAAATTAAACCATCTTGATAATATTTCTCTAATATCTCTATCACTCTTTCATATGTTGTAATAAATCAATGTGATGGTCAAGTGCACCAAGTTCAGAACCAGTTGGTAACTTCTTCAACATCTTTATCACCGACTTTAATTCGTATGGTTCGAAATCTGGGTTACCATCCATACCAATGTCCATACGCCGACCGTTGGTAATTTTTGAATTGTGTGGTAAATGACAATGTCCGTGTAAGTGAACTCTTCCTTTACGTAAACCATTCCAACTTGATATTGGAAAGTGCATACATTCAATCGTTTCACCTTCGTACTGAAATTGTTCAAACCAACTAACAGACAAAAATAATCTCTTAATGTTATCTCGATTTCTATCGATGTGATGGTCGTGATTACCAAGAATCAAATGAATATTCTTACAGATTAATCTGTTGTAGAATTCTTCAATGTTCTCAAATCCACCAAAGGACCAGTCACCTAAATGAATTAAAGTATCATCTTGACCTACAACATTATTGATGTTATCTACAATTGCTGCGTTCATCTTATCAATAGTGTCGTATGGTCTTGTTTGCGTTTCAGGAACTGAACCATCAGGCATCCGCCATTCAGTTACTCCTCTACAAATGTTTTTATGTGCGTAGTGTGTGTCCGATGTTATGAACACTTTCTTACTACTATCTAACTTAATCATATCCTCTAAAAAATTTAAATTCTTTTTTTATTTTTGGTGGTGGAGGTACGTATATTCCCCTCCACGTTGTATTTGTCCATATTGGTGGACCATATTCTGGTGCTTTTTTAGGGCTATTTTTTTTGACCGTTAATGACTTAATTGTTCCATATGCCAATACCACCATTATGGTCACAAAAACAACGACAATTATTTCATTAAACATTTAAATCATTTTTCAATTAGTTGGTAATATTCTTTTACGGTAAACCTATTCCAATCAGTGGATAACTTACTTCGACTTGAAGGTGCGAAGAATTTATCAACCGCATTGATGTAGAATGAATGTTCTCCTTGATTGAATACTTCCCATTTATCATCCTCAAAGAATCTTTTAATGTCTAATTGTTCGAGAGCCAGATTATCAAATGACGTAACCTCAAACGTATTGAACATCTTACCAATCCACCAATACCATTCTTTATGTTCTTTGGTGGTCAAATCAACTTTACCACTATTAAATCCAAAATCTTTCTCACCAAGTACTAAGACTTTCTTAACTCCCTTATCTCTTAGTGAAAGTACATCCACAATTGAATCAATGCCCACAATTACGTGAACAACCGTGTTCTCATAATCAAGAATTGATTGTGGTATTCTCCAATTCAATGATGAACGATATGAAATACCAAGACCTTTAATCAAACCATCATTAATCAAAGTATTCAAGGTTACCTCATCTCTTTTGATGTGTCCTTGATTGATTGTTAAGTTGACAATGTAACCTTGTTCTTTACACCACCAAATAAAATCACAAAGGTCAACGGTAACTTCATTTGCACCGATTGCAAGTTCAATACCTTTTGGTAAACCATAAAGAATATTTTGAAGTTCTTTATAGTCACATTCATTACCATCGGTACGTGCAGACTCGTGACAGAAATCACAAAACGATACTCCGGTTTTGGGGTCCAAACCAAATGCACATTTTGTACTAACACGGATATCAATGTTCAAAGGATACTCCAATTGAAGTGTGTCTTCATATGAAATAACCCTTGTTCCATCCTCGTGTAGTTCGACAAAACCATTACCGTTTTGATATTGTATCATTTCTTTAATCTTGATATGTTTTGTTGTAACATTGTAATAAGTGCTTCCGCCTCATCAAATGTTAAATAAAGTCTTGACGTTTCATCCTCATCTAATTCTTTCGTGATTAAAACAACACCACTATCTGTTTCGTTTTGTTGAACGATAGCGATTTGTTCCGTCTCTGTGTACAATCTTGTTTCTATGTAAGCCATTTTAGATTTCGTTTAATGTGAATTTTACCTTTTTAATTAAACCTGGAACTTTTAACATCTCCTCTAAAAATAATTCTTCTTTTTGTCTCCAATCAAGACCTTCCAATTTACCAATCCCTTCTAATTTCTTTTGAATATTATTTTGTTCGGAATATGTATTTTCTTTTTTAAATAAAATTTCTCTTGATTCAGAATCGAAATTACTTCTGTAATAATATTCATAGTAGTCCCTGTCTCTACTAATTTGCCACATAATAGAATTATCAATAATGAAAGTCCCATTTTCAGTTAATAATGCATCACCAAGTAAAGAACTTATTGCACTTTGCAATTCCTCACCATTTGGTTTATTGACAAACTTCGCAGTTTGTTTTAGACCGTCAATAGATAATTCATATTTAAATTCGGGTTGAATTAATCTTCCTTCTTTATATTCAGGTACGTGATAAAACTCTGGCGATGCTTCACTGTTATCATTACCACCAAACAACCAAGAGTTCTTATTGAAAATAAAGTTCTTTAATTCACGTGCGGTTCTCGGTAAGATACCAACAGAGTCGTGGTCAACATATCCATCATTGAGTCCCTCAAAGATTACTCTTTCAGCACCAGTTTGCTCTTTGATGACATACTCTAATTTTTCTAACATATCAGAGTCATTAGAAAATTGTTGTGCGGCGTAAGATGCTTTTGTTTCAGCGTCGTTATGTTTGAACCAATCCCACCCATATTCATCACCACGAACAATAATAGTTCCGTGTTGGTTAGGATAAATGGTGTCAAGAACAAACTCTTTGTCCTCATCAGCAATTGATACTGAATGTGATGATGAACTATTCGTCTCAAATATTCCCTTTCTAATTAACTTTTTCATATTTTAAAATAATTCTAATTGGTTTGTAATTGGTTTACTATTTTCTACTTTGTTACAAACACATTTTTGAAATTGCCAAGTTGATTCTTCAACCATTTCAACAGTACAACCTTCTTTAATGTAATTTCTCAAATTCTTTTGCCATTCACTATCGGAATAACATTCCGGTTCTGTTGAAGCGGCAAACACATTACCACATTTACATTTAATAATTTGTACCATATTAACAAAAATCTGTTGATGAACTCACACGAAGTCCATCGATTATTAAATCATCATACTTCTCATTATCCAACCAAAACGAACCGTGACCTTTTAGTCTTTCTTTCTTTCTATACTCTTCATTCACAACATAACCGTCAGGCTCACCCCAATTAAGTGCCATCACAATAAATTCATTCACCTCTTGCTCTTCACCATATTCATCAACAACACGGCCGTTACGAATGAAATTCAACAATTCTTCTTTGTTCGAATAGTATTTGTTCTTATGAAAATTCCAACAGAACTTCCAACCACTACTTCGTTTACCCAAGTGAATGTTTGTACCATCAAGAAATCTGTCCCAAGGGCTTTCTAAATCCCAAGAATCTTCTTTCTCTGTTCTAAAGTTCCTTTCGATTATTGATGGTGATAAATCCAAATCAATTACCTCTTGAACTAGTTTTTGTTTCTTAGATTCCATTTCTTCTGCGGTCGGAATCCTATAGTAATTTGTTCCCATAATGTGATAATATTCCCTATAAACAAATTTATATATTTTTATTGATATTACAAAAATTTTCAAAAAAAAATCCCCGAATTTTTTTCGGGGATTATATTAAAGTTTAACTTCAAATCTGTCTTTCATCACTTGTACCTTTTCATCTGGTACTCCGTGGACATTTTCACCCCCGTGGCGATTTTCTACAATAACTGAATGTACTCTGTACTTATATCGTTCGGCAATTTCGTAATATCTTTCCATCTCCCACTCTTGGGTAAATGTATTTGCAACAACAATACGTGAAAACTCATTTTTCATTCTTTCCGCACATTTCAAAAGACAATCATTATGAGCTTCTTTTAGTTTCGATGCGTCGAAATTGTAATTACCCTTATCATCAGTGAAAAAGTTATCAGCGGAAAGAATACTTGGTATTTCTCCTTTCACACATCTCAATACAACTTCACCAAGAGTTGATTTACCTGAACCAGGTACTCCCCTAAGTAATATTAAATCCCCTATATATTCTTTTTCTGACATATAATATAAATAGTTAAATTAAATAGATTCGTAATCGATGTCACCATAATCATCATAATCGTCATTCTCATCGTGACCTTCACCATCTTGTGCTTTTCTATATGCTTCACAAGTACTTCTCGCCATTACTGTATGAGTCCAAGTTTGAACACACGTTCTCGAACATTGAATGGTATACTCTTGTTCTTCGTTCTCTTCCCAACCTTCTTCATCTTCACACTCTTCGGGGTCAATACTAACAGAAGAATCTTCTCTTTTCATCTTATCAAATTCTTCAATGATATCATTTCTTAATTCTTTAAGTTGTTTGAATGAATTAAATTCAAAATTAAATGACCCCAATTCAGATTTCAGAGTGACACTTACGTGTTCGGGTTTACCTTCTTGGTACTGATTATCTTTTACATAATTTAAATAAAAACCATCACACTCACCAAAATCTATGTGACTTTCATTTGGATACATAGAGAACCAATACCCATTGGTATCCGACTCTTTCATTTCTTTATATTCATTTTCTAACGCTTGCAATTCTTTAATCGCATTGGAGTATCTTTTCTCAAAGTCTTTCTCCCATTTTTTTGTACGTTTTGGCATATATTTTAATTTACATCATCTAATGTCCATAATTGAACCGTTAACGCCTTACCTCTTGTGTCTTGAAAATCAAAATCAACTTCCAATTCTTTTCCTTTAAAGAACACTTTATCAACAAAGTCCCAATCACCATCGGGTGTTTCTATTGAACCACGAATGTATGAAAAATCCTTGGATGTTGGTGTCTCTTCCGATTCTATATTGAATCCATAAACTACTCCTTTGTTTTCCTCTAAGAAAAGTAAAATGTTTTCATCACCACCTTCTTCGGGATAACCATTATAGTTTTTACCATCATAGTCTTCTTCAATCTCATAATGGTCGGTCATATCATCTAACTTGAATGTGGTGACTTCTTGACCATTCTCATTCTCAAGAATGAAAGATAATCTATCATTATCCATTGGAACATCAATGACCCACATATTTGTACTAAATGGTTCATATCCATCAACAACAGTTTCAATCTCCCAAGCCATTTCGCTAAGTTCATCGTGGCCATTTTCTTCTTGATATTCTCGAAGGTTTTCGACCTGGTCATTGGTTAGTGATTGTGCGGATGCGTTTAGTTCCCAACCGTGTACTCTTAGTTTATACTTAGACATAATATTCTTTTAGTTTTTTAATAGTTGATTCGGCATCGGTGTGTAAAATACCTATACCACCATTCCCAATCCATCCATTAATGTTATCCTCTCTATCATCAATCAAAATTGCATTTGGTTCTGCAAAATCTTTTTTATGTTTTGCACTTCTCAATAACAATATTACTCCCGGTAATTCTCTGTCTACCCATTCGTGTTTACCAACTCTTGAACTATCGTCTCTTGATGGTGCGGATAGTAATTTAGGATTATACTTTTTAATATAATCCCATAATACGTACCCATCTTCTTTCCACGCCATATCTGACCAGAACTTTACACCTGCTTTACTAATTGGGTCCCAAAACGATTTATCTGACAAATGACGACCTCTAATATCAATTCCGGTCAAATCCTCGTACGCCTGGTCAAAGTCCGTTAAAACACCATCTATATCACAATATATCTTATATTCCATTCGTATTAGTTCACGGGTTTATATAACATAGGTGCTTGACCATAAACAGGAAGTTTACCATCCCACTTCTCAATCCATTGTTGCTGTAACAATAGGTTTGTTAATGTTGATTGTTTTAACTTATTCGCCTCAGCCTCGGCTCTTGCTTGTGTTAACATCGCCTGAGCGTTACCTTCAGCGGTGGCAACTTTAATCTTAGCTTGCGCCTCTGCCGTCTTAACTTCATTTTCGGCCCTCAACGCTGCCTGAACCGCATTGTTCTTAGCTTCAATTGATTTCTTAAATGTTTCAGGATAAACCAAGTTCGATGTAAATTGATTAATTACAAACCCCTCTTTCAATAGTTGTCCATCCAATAATCTACGAACTTCAACTTCAAACACTGCACGATTACTAATCAATTCATCTGCGGTGTATTTGTTTGTTGCTAAACGGAACGCATCATATACTGCGGTCTTTAAAAAACCTTCCTCAATGTCTTCCAAAGGTCTACGGTACTTACTAAAAATTGAAGGTACCTTTTCTCTTTGAACTGAATAGTTCATAATTGGGGATACTGAAAATTCAGAACCATCTTTACTATTCACAACAAAAGAATTTTCTCCTTTATATTCTTTGTGTTGAATGAATGTTGGGAATTCATAAACACGTGTTGTAAATGGATTGTAGAATACCATACCGGTAACCGCCACAACATCATCAACACCTTTGTTATCACCATACTGGTTCACTTTAACACCTACGTGTCCTGCATCGATTCTTTCACAGGAAAAAAATAGTGTTACGAGGATAAAAAATCCTACTACTCCTGATAAAATTGTTTTCATTTTTGTTTTAAATTTTAATTGTTGTTCTTTATTAAACTCTTCCTCCATCCGATTTAATTCTTCTTCGGACCTACGATTACCTCTATTATCATATCGGTTATCGAATCTATCAAATTTTGCCATTATTTTTATTATATTATTTTATCTTTATCTAATACGTTTCCGTAATTTGTTATTTTTAAATTTAGAAATGATTTATTGTAATATGTAGAATAAGAAACACCGATAATATTCTCAACTTCCAAATAGTTGGTTGTTATTTCGTCCCCAACATTTATTGTTTCATTCGCAATTAAAAATATTGATTGGTTATCTATTTTAACAAGCTTTGTGTTTGGTTCATTGTCGTGATTACAATAACGACCCAATACCTCACTTTCAAACATTCCGTTATTTAATTGTTTCCCAATTCCATTTTCATTATTAGAAATATACTCACCAATTATTTCACCCTCTAAAAAAACTTTATCAGAAAATACCCCATAACCCTTATATTTTGTATTCTGCACTGAATAACTCATCGGGTTATTATTATTTTTTCTGTGATTTATTTGATGGTGTACTATTTTTAATTTGTGGTTCTCCTGATATTTTTTTGGTGTGGTGAGGAGGCATTGGGAATTCCGATTTAGTTACTTTCTTCTTATCTCTTTTCTTTTTTGGTACTAACTCATCGGGATTAATGTAATCTAATTCAGTTTCACCTGGTTCGATGTTTACGTACTTACCAACAAACTTATCCATATTGATATAGTAGTAAACAAAGATTAATGTGAATAACCCAAGTGTACCTGAAAGTATGTTGAATATCGTATTGGATGCCGTTAATCCAGGAAATACAATAAATGTAAAAATTGCAAATACACCAAATCCAACGAAGATAGGTGTTGCTGTGTTCTTTGAGAAAACTCGTTTAAATAATTCTTTCATAGTGTTTGGTTTAGTAAATTAAAGGATGGTTAGGTTCAAAGTTCAGAATAATAAATCTTAATAGAGTTTTTAATTTTGATACATAAATGTTGACATTTTGACTATTAATTTTTGAATACATTAGCCGATATCAATTTATCAGAATTTTTGCTTAAAGTATGTTGCGGATGACTTGTGGCCATTCGTATGATTTAATTATTCATTCCTTATCCCCTAACCAATATTTTATTAGAGGTCAACCAATGTAACGTGATTCCATTGGTCAAGCTCATCTTGCAATGACTCGATTCTTTCTTCAAGACTCTTAATCATTTTGTCTTTCTCAACAACATTAATTTCAGCGTGTCTCACCACCGGTTCACCTTCACCCCATCTGCCTCCACTTACTTTACCTGATGTGCAGTTAAGTGACTTTAGAAGTTTAACTTGATTTTTCAACTCCGCCATTTCAAATATCTTATCATAAACCGGAAGATTGGCTTTATGAATTGCAGTCTTCAACACAATCAAATCATTGGTTAATTGCATCCATTTTCCAATTGCCTCGGTTGCTGAGTATGGACGTGGATTACCTTCATCCACAACGTTGTATTGGGATGCTTTGTGAAACTCTTCGTTTACTAAACCTACGAGTTTGTTTTTCTTTTTAAGTGCTTGTTTAATATTCATAAAATAAAATTTAAGTAATATTTTTTTAATTTCCAAATTTTTTATAGACTTTTCCGTAAAACTTATAATTTTCTATTACGGATTCTTTTTCCCCCATTGATTCTGCAACTTCCTCTGTTGCGAAAATAGCATCCACCGGACATTCAGGTTCGCAAGCTCCACAATCGATACAAGTCTCAGGGTTTATGTAAAGTTGTTTACCAAACAAATCCGCCTTTGACATTGTGCTTATCTCCGTACCTAATCTATCCGTGAATATTGGGCCGTTGATTGCGTCTACGGGACAAACCGCAACACAACTCGTGTCCAAACAATTAATACATTTCTTTCCAATGATATATGACATAAAAATTAGTTGTCAAACCAAAAAACAAATCTTGTTTTCATTCCATTATTTTCCAATGATTTCATTAAATCTAAAACCGCAAGGAATTGAACATTAATGTATACATCCTCATCTTCCTTCTTTTTCATCTCATCAATTATCATTTCATACTCCTCTAATGATAACCAAGAATGTGAGTGTAAATCGGGATTGTCAACAAAGAGTGGTTTTTCTTTATCTCGGCCACTAAAGTATAATTTACATCTATTATTCTTATTCCACTTTAATGCACTCTCTAATGTTGTTTCATTATCCCCCTCACCTTTTTCTGTTATGTAGAGACGACAGGCATTTTGGACATCGTAACTCATATTACCTTCGGGTAAACCTTTAGGGTCAATACCAAATTTCAAATCTGCGTCGTGTCTAACTCTGCCATTTGTTAGATAACCAAATACTCCGTAGTTCCTGCCTAAATTAAGTTGTTCAGAGAAAGACTGCCAGAATGGTTCGTCTCGTTTATCATCTTTGTCTCTGAATTCCACAAATGCGTGAATGTCACATCCCATAATTTTATATTTTCCGTTTTATAAAAGGTTTTATTCATCCAATACTCCTCAATCTTTATTATTTCATTAAAAAACATCCATTCCTTTGGATGTTTCTTTTTCAATAATGATAGAAGTTCTTCTTTCGTTACGAATAATTTATTTTTTTCAAATCCATATTCATTTTTATTGTGTGGATACTTGTCCTCAAATAAAGATGATAAGTTGTTTAAATTAACAAATTTAAAGTTTACATCTTTATCGATTATTGAATCGTGAAGAGTTCTCCATAAATCCGTTGACCAATGTTCCGCTTTATTCTCTTTGAATAATTTAATTGTCGGTTGAAGTTCCAACTCATCTAATCTCCTCTCTCTTGCGTATGTTAGAACTTCAGTATGAAACGCTGTTATAAAATGTTTTTCAGGTTCTCTGTACACAAAATGATTTACACCCTCACCACCTAAATAATAATTCCTTAAATCTTTATGATTATCATATTTTGAAAACGCCAAAGGTTTGGTATAATCATTCAACCACCTACTGCCACACTTCAGTGGTGCTAGCACACTGACACCATTTTTGTACCAATACCTTTTCAATACCATTTAAAAAATATACCATTTTTTTTCGAATGAATCAATAAAAATTTCTTAATACTTGAATCACATCCCAAGCATCTTCTAACGCATTGTGTGTCACAATACCCTCCACATTTGTTCTTTCCTTACATTGTGTGAGTGAAGGTAATGCGGTATCATTATCCCAATCAACACAAAGAATCGCCGGGTCCAATACTCTCTGACGAGTTCTAATTAGTTTTTGCCACCAAGGTAATTCTTGTAAGAATAACTTATCAAATGTTCCAAAGTTTTTACCTGCAACATTTAATGTGATTGGTTTAGTTGCACCATTGATTGCTGGTTTCATATAACCATCACCTAACTGTACATACCCACCACTATTATTCCCTTGGAAATATCCATTTCTTTCTAACCACCAATAGAATTCTTTAACAACTTCTTCTTCCTCATAGAAACTGTAATCGGAATGTGTTTGTAGATTTTGTCTTGTTTCATCATCTCCCTCAAGATATTCACTTATCAATGATATAATTTCTTTATTCATTGTAATTGCTCGAGGTGAACCTTGTAATTGTTTATTCAATACAATGGCATTAAACTTAGGACATTCATCGTAAGGTAATTTCTTAGTTGTGTCTTCTATAATTGCACCAATTGATAGTACATTATTAGACAGTGGGTCAAGACCTGTGGTCTCAATGTCGATTGATACGTAAATCATTGTTCGTGAAAATGTTTAATTGTTTTAAATGTCTCGATTACTGAAACAAAAAATAAAAATAGAAAAACATTAATCCCAAGATTAGTATCAATCTTTGGGTAGGAAATAAAAAACAACCCTGGTAGTAACAGGATGATGATTGTGCCAAATATTCTCATTTTATCTTTCATAAGTCATCTTTGGTACAAATATAAAGTATTTTTTGGAATATCAAAAAAAAACCTCAGAATTTTTTTCTGAGGTTTTACTAAGTTTTTTAGAAAAGTTGGTGCTTACTAACCAATTCCCTAACGTGTTTACAATCAGGGAAGTTATCTTTACCCTCACAGAATCTCAGTGAGAAGTTTGCCAACATAGTTAAGTCATTATGAGGTATTTCTACCTTATGTTGTTGGAACTCATTATAATTTTTAATCATATCATCGTAAGCATCGTTTTCAACGATTTGTACGATTTTCTTTAGTTGTTCCTCTTTGATTACTATCTTCTTACTCATATTTTTAGTTGTTTTGTTGTGGTTGATTAGTCATTACTTCATCAGGTTCAAATTGTAATTGCTCTAACACACTGTCTGGGTCAATTTCCAATAATTTATTACCTAATTCACTTAAACTTTGTTCAAATAACTCTTTGAAGAATGTGATGTGTTCTCTAACCGTTGGGGTTGAATCTCCATCAGGTAATGGGAATGATTTTGAAACTCTAATTGGGTCAAAAAGATTACCTCTTTTTGGTCTTTGTTCTTGTCCTTCTTCCGTATCTGCCGGTCTAAATGACTTAGTGGCCGTGAAGCTCATAGTCATTAGGTAATTGTTTCCAACAACATCACCAATAACATCAAGGTCGGTGATTACGTTGAACGCCATTTCACCTCTTTGAACGTTTTTCATATATAATTTATATACTGGTGTTTGTTTGAAGTCACTCTTACCAAGTGCTCTCTGAGACGAATCCCAAGCTCCTCCTGAATAAACATTACCACCGTATTGTCTAACCATTTTAGTAGGTTCGGGTCTTTTCCCTTTCATTTTTTCACCTGTATATTCAGAAACCCTGAATTGCATAATCTTATCTAAAGCGTCTTGAACGTCTTTGTCATCACGAACGCTATGATAATTGAATTGTAATCTTGGTCCGTTGTAACTATATTTTCTTAAGATATTAGTTGTTGGTTCGGTAAACTTAGCACCACCTCTAACTTCAGGAATACCGCAACTATCTAAATGTTTTATAATTGCAGGTTGTTTAAAAAATGAATTAAATAATGGGTTCACCAATTTACCTTTTGCCCATCTTTCATTTAATCTTGCTTCGACTTCAGGAACCTGATTTTGAACTTGTAAGTTATCCTCAGGGTTGTGACCGTAAGTAGATTGTTTTCTTTGTAATCTTGTAACTCTTTGTTTTGCTAATTTCTCTAAATCAGTACCTGTCCATTCAGTTCCGTACTTACTTGCTCTTGGTAAATAAATTTCACCATAAAGTGGATTGTTTTGGTCATCAAGGATTACATAACGGGTTACTCTTTTAGTACCGTTCTCTTCAACATTCGTGAAGTTTATCATTCTAAAACCGGTTGGACTTTGTCTAACTATGTTAGCTTTTACCACACCAGGTTCTAATTGTTTGTTAGTGTCAGGGTCAATAGCATTAACAGGAATACCTTTGATACTATCAATATTGACAGTTACGGGGTCTTCACCTTCTAAATCAGCCCACAATAGGTTTCGAGGCATTTCAGTTAACTCAAGTTGTTCTTGAATTAACTTATTAATAAATTCTTTTGTGATAAAATTCATATCGCACGTTTTATACTATAAATATAGCAAAACGTACTTTAATTTTGGTTAGAAGTAAACCAATCGGGAATATTTCTTGATTTCCAATTACAAAATGACTTCTTTTCCCCCAAATAATAATTTCTATAGGATTTTACAGGGTTACCGTGGACTTTATATATCTCAGGCATTGCCAATGGTGGTGTTGTAAATCCTTCATTAGGGATGTCGGGGTGGTTATCACAACACCATAAAATAATCTCATAAGACTTATGTGTCTTTCCATATCGGTGTTTATATTCCCAACAAAGATTAATACCCAACTCACATAACCACAGATAGTTGTTCATATCCTTTCTAACCCATATGGAACACGGGTGGTTTTTATGTGATAACTTGTAGGGAGCTTCTGAACCAGTCGACCAATGTGCACCGCAGAGTAGTTGTGCCGTTTCCAATATCATTTTTACAACGTGTTTGTCATTGTGATATTGAGCACAAACTCTTGGTTCCAAGTCGAGTACAAAAATGTTCATTACTTTCTTTTCTTAAACAAGTCAGATAATTTTTTGGTTGGTCTCTTTGTTATAAGTCTCCCATCTTCAGTTTCGGTCATTAAGGGAGCTCTCCAAATCTCATAGGTTATCCAAACAAATATCATTAGAAATATCACTCCTAAAATTTTCATATTATTCGGTTTGAGTGTTCATATAATCTTCGAACTGTTTATGTGCGTCGGGGTTAACCTCTTTGAGGTGTTCCAAACTTAACTCATATCTACCTAATTCTGTTGATTTAATAAAATTTTCATCGTGAAGACTATCAATCACTCTTTGCATTTCAGCCTTTTGGATATCTCCTCCAGATAAAAAGTTTTTATCTTCTTGTAAGTTGAAGTACTTAACGATTAACGTTAACAAACATAAAGAAACTACCACAAGATAGAATTTAGGGTTTCTTAAAATTTTCATAATTGTTGTATTTGAATTAATAATTCAGTTACCGCTTCTTCGGTTAGATATCCTCGAACATCACCACCAGCAACGGGATTATCATAATGAAGTTCATTATTGAATAATACTGCCAACTCGTAAAGACCTTGTTTTCCACCATATGAAAAGGTGTGACTAACAACAGACGCCCCGTACCCATTTTCAAAATAGATTCTAGCCTTTTTACCTGACATATACGGGTCTGTCATCAATTCAAATTCTAAGTCATTAAATGTTTTCATCATTCGTAATTTTCGTAGTAAAATTTTCTAACGTTTTGTCCCAATTCAAAATTGTTTGGGTAGTCGTGAATAAATCTTTTTGGGATTGTGATTTGTTCTCTTTCTTTACCCTTGTTAAAACAAGAAATACAAAGTTGTCCAGCGCCTTCAATGTATCCAACTCTTAAATCGATATGGGTTCCCATATCTACATTTGTTTCTTTTTTGCATATAATGCAAATTTCATTTGGCATATTAGTGGTTTTTTGGTTTTTATATTACTTCCAAAATTGCCACCATCTTTTTTGTGGAGGTGGTAGACAATTGGAGAATGGATTATCCCCAAAAGAAACCGTACCATAGTACTTCGATGTTACAACATTTAAAAAAACCTCACGATATTTTTCAGGTATAGTGTTAAAGTCTGCCGAGATTTTAACATTTAACTGAATTGTGTTTGCACCATCGATAACGGTCAGCGTTTGGGTGAGTTCCACCAAACTGGACGTGGTATACTGAACGTGATTACCATATCCAATATGTTTAAGTTCATTATTGCTCATATCCAAATATAAGAACTTATTTTAAAATGCCAAAAAGATATTGAAAAAATTTTAGAAATAATTTTAAGCCAATTGAGAACCAACAATTTTCTCAATTTTCCTACCACCTTGAGCGATTAGACTATTTGCTGCGTTACTTGATGAGCTCCAATTCTTTCTTGTTTCTACTGCAATCCTAAGAAGTTCTTTAGGGTCTGTTATTCCACCAGCAACTTTCTCATTAATTACTCTAGCAAATCTTTGGAACCAACCTGGTCCGTTCCATACCGCATATGCAAAATTGAATGTTAAACCGACATCAGACATTACTATTTTTCTTGCCTCTTCAGACATATATCGTCCCAAATAATCTTCGAATTTAGGTTTCATAATCTCAGCAACCTTAGCTTTTAACTTAGGAGCTAAACTACCTCCCATATAATTCCAAGGCCACTTCTGTCTTGCGTTCTCAGCATCAATAAGTGCCCAAAATTCTCTACCCGCTTCGGTTGATTCGGTGTTACCTGCTTTTCTATCCATACCAAACATAGTCTCACCTGAAGAACCATATCTCGAATCCTTAACTCTACCATCTTGTAACATATCAGGGTGGTAATATCCCCCTTCAAGGTTGTCAACAACAATATCAATGATTCTATTGAAATCTGTTGCTGCAACGCCTTCTAACGAAACATTTGCTCCACCACCTCTAAGACCAACTCTTGATGCGTTTGTTAGTTTAGTAATGTCTTCTTTCGTGATATTCTTAGCCTTCAATAATTCTATCATTTTTAGCAACATTTCTTTTGTTGCTCTAACCATTGACATCGACGTTGAACCTCCTGTGGATGTTGAACCACCTGTTGCATTTGATAAACCCGCCGCGTAATCTGATAGATTACCACTCGAAAGTGCAACGTGAACGTGAGACGGCATACCCGGTAAAGTCATAATTTTACCAATTACATCACCTTCCTTAACACTGTCACCTTTTTTCACTGTACCTTCAATGTGTGTATAGAATACATCAGGTTTTCCGTCTGTACTTTGAACTTTAATTTGGTCTCCGTATATTTTTTTAACCCCATCTTTCTTCATTGTACCATTACCCTTGATGAATCCAACAACGGTACCATTTGTTAAAGAGCGAACATCCTCACCTACAGGTGCTGCAACGTCCCAAGCATTATTATTGGGCCATCCTTTGGCACTATGTGTACCTTGTTTCGGTCTACCAATAATACCCGAACTGGAACCTACTAAATTAACGGCTTCATTTACGGTGGTACCTGATGTCACATAATCTTGTATGAATTTTTGAACCGCCGCCGCAGTTTCAGAACCGAAAAGACCATCAATACCGTGAATAGGTAATTGATATCCCAATAAGGTTAAACCAATTTGCATCGATTCAACTTCATTTTTAAATGAAATAGAACCTTTTTCTTGTTGAGAAATTCCACCATCGGCAGCCGCCTTTTCCAATGTTTCATAGAAACTAGTTAGGTCATCTTTCACAGTGTCTGCCTTTTTAGGGTCGGCACCTTCTATAGATGGTTTAAGTCCTGGTATTGATGGTTCTTCATTCAGTCCCATCAACTTGGACATTCTACTTAATTGTTCTGTTAAATTTCTCCTCATAATAGTATAAATATGAGAAACTATTACTTTTTATCATCAATATCGTCCCCCCAATTAAGAAAGTCTTCTCCCTTATAGTCAGGATGTTTTTCGTGCATATAATCGATAGCTTTTACCCAAAAATAAGATATGGGTGCGACGATAATAAAAATAATCAAAAACACTATTAAATAACTCATAACTCTACATTAGATATTTTAAAACTTTTTCTTTTATTCCTGTTTGTTTGATACCCTCAGTACTTTTTGGGGTCTCAACAAAGTTATCTAACCCCCATTCGTGTTCGTATGGTATACTATAATCCAAACCCGTTTTTCCCATTCTCAAATCATCTATCGCAACCCAATGAGTAATTTCAGGATGGTCGTGTAAGTACTGTTTGATTTCTATAGTTCTTGTTTGTTCCAATTCCCAAGAGCGTGACCATATAAAACCAGCGGGATATGCTTTAATATACCAATCGCAAGTACCAAGATTAGGTGTAAGTGCTATTGGTTTCTTTTTAATTCCTTGTAACTCATAATACTCACCCATCTCCTCAACAGTTGCCCATCTTTTCCAATCAGATGAGACAACAATCTCAGCACCAGTTTCTTCCAATATTTCATTTAAAATTTTAATAGCTTTTTTATTAAAATTATCAAATCTCATTTCAACGGGCATTTCTAAGATACCCTGACTCATCTTACGTCCGAATTCTTTTTGTTTTTTATGTCTACCACCCCATTCGGTTGATAAACATATCACCCCGTCGTGGTCTAAAAATATTACTTTCATTTGAAATAAATTTTATTTGGTAATTCTCCGAATATAAATTTGGTAACATCACATAACCACAAAGATAAATCGTAGAATTGATTTTTATATACTCTTAATTTGTACCAAGCACCTTCCCCTAATTCCCAAGCTTCTAACCTACCATAGTTTTCAAATTCAAGAACTTCACATCCCTCAAATGGTTTGGTTGATAGTGTAACAAATATTTCACTTTCACCTTGTGACAACATATCACAAAAAGTATCGGCTCCTGCAACCATTTGTAAATCCCATCTCTCTCCCTCCCACTCAGGTAAATCAACAAACCAACCTAAATCATCTTTATAGAATCTAAAGTTTCTCACTTATTGAATTTTTTAAAATTATCAATAAAGTCTTTCTCGTACTTTTTAAGTTCCTTCGATTCTAACCCATTGTAAAGACCTGTGGACATAAAAGCCTGAATCTCATCATCAATTATTTTCTTCTCATCAACATACCCAATCTTCATCAATACTTTTTTTAACTTATTGTAATGTATTGGTTTTATCTTTGAGATTAATTCATCACAATTCTTTTTGTATTGTCTATTGGTATAATATAAACCGTGAGCAATCTCGTGGTCCATAGTAGTTGATTTAAAAGTATCGGCACCAATCAAATACCATTTGGTTCTTGGTTTACCAAATTGTAATGGATAGTTTTCACAGGCATACCATATATCACTCATAATCTTATCATAAGGACCTTTATCTTTATCGAAGACATTTAAACCCTTTTCAATTATTTTTGATGGTATGTTAAATCCAACCCAATCTTTTGGATATGTAAACAAATACTCTGAACGTTTATCTCTGTACACAGACATAAACTTTTCCCACGTAAAAAATTTGTTTCTTATTTCGGGATATGGCGATTCGTAAAATTCCTGATATCTACAAAACAACATTGTTCGTTGATAGCAGTCTTTTATCACTACTGCAAAAATTTGTGGTCTGATTTCTTCTACCACACCATTTACGTACTCACTTTTTATCTTCATCATCGGGTAAGTTATTTATTTGTTTTAACATATCATAGGAGCCCCAAAACGCAAGAAGAGCAACTATAGCAATCATAATAAGAATAAATGCACCCATAATGGTTGATTTTAAATTAATAAGTGAGTTATGTCGTTACCATCCTTATAAATGTCAAGATACCCGACAACTTTGGGTATCTTCTTATTGTTAGCAAACTCGGTTGTTTTTGGCATCATACCAACAACCCAATCAGGTTCTTTAATCTTTCTGATATTGAACGTGAAGATACCTCTCGGAGTTGAGTTCACATAGTACACGTTTCCTTTATCTTTGAAACTCTCCCATTTGATTTTTTCAATCAATAAATCGGGGTAGTCTGCGTGTCTACATTTTAATTCATATACTTTGTTTCTACTCACGCTAAAAGCATCTGTGGGATTAAACTCATCCGTTTTTTCTAAATCAGGTATAAGTTTAGTTTTAAGAAGATTAAATAACTCATCCTCTTTTAAATTAATAAGATATCTTTTTTTTTCAATTGATAACATTATCGGAGATATTTGAATCTATCTGCCAAGTTATTAATAAACTCTTCTTCTGAAACTGAAAGAAGGTCTCTACATTTTGCTAAATGTTCAAGACTTCCCCAATACCTTTCATCGTTGATGTTTGGTCTACGTACTCCTTTATAACCGCCGTTCTTAGTTAAACGGTCAGCACTAATGTAACCATCCTCAACTAATACGTTGAGGAGTTCATCGATGTCTCTTGGTCTACAAGCATCGACAAATTCTCCAGGACTGATGTCAATGTCATCGGGTGTAAAATCTGGCATCTTACTTTAATTTTGTTTTATTTAGTAATGAGTCTAAACTCTTATTGTCTGTTTTAATTTCCTTAGAAGAGTTCACTTCTTTTCTAAGCTTCGCCAATTCCTTTTGTTGGAAGTAACAAATTAATAGAAGAACCACCGCAGCTCCGATGGTTATGTTCTTCTGATTATTTTTAAAAAACTCTATCATAATTAAATTATTTAAAATATTTCTTCCGCAATACCAAGTACTTCGGCTAAACCTAATACTATTGCTGCGTTTCCGAATTGCTCGTTAAATAAAAAATAACAAGCTCCAATTCTTAACACACTTTTGATTAAACTAATCCAAAAATGTGAATTACTTTTTGATTCTTTTGGTTGCATTTGTTTTTTTCTTAAATGTTTTCTTTAATCTGTCTATCAAGTCATCAATTTCATTTGCGGCCATTGCTAGACCAAGTGAAACTTCTCCTGATAGTTGACAATTCTCATCGTCTCCTAATTTATTATATCTAATGGATTCTTTTCTGAATCCTTTTGATTGTGCCATAAGACCCAATCTTCTTTCTTTAAGTTCAGAATAAACTTTGTTAAGTGTCTTCTGGTCATATAAGTTTTTCATAACCGTTTTTATTTAAAATATATAAAATTATTTTTTGGATTCCAAATATTGATTGATAAAATTAATTCTTTGTCCAATCCAATACATAACATTCACGGTCATTGAATTACCTATAGCACCTTTTACATTGCTATAACTTGGTTTCTTTCCTTTTACTTCGAAATCTAAATAACCATCAGGAAATCCTTGTAGTCTTTCTAATTCACGTTCGGTAAATGTTCTTATTCCTTTCTTATCCGCCCAATAATTTGATGTGGACATTTTTCCAAAACCATCCGTCAAAGTTTGTGCATAAGATTTAGTTACTGTACCAGCGAGTTTAATTTGTCCGAGAATATTTTTGGTGTACTCATCCCTCTTGATTCTATTCTTTTCTTCAACTTCTTCAAAACATCCTTCTTCAAATAGTACTGAGAAAGGTGGTCTCCAGTCTTTTCCACGATATCCGACAATGTAGATTCTTTTGCGTCGTTGGGGAACTCCGAAGTATTGGCTGTCGAAAACCCGATAAGCGATGGAGTAGGTT
>JACCDP010542236.1_pt1 | contig 41809 bp, 56 predicted proteins | sample 7445841 | NCBI WGS metagenome assembly JACCDP01 (sample SAMN15323441, study PRJNA562643) | freshwater metagenome | isolation source: river surface water | place: USA:Blue River Watershed | collected 2017-08-17 | reverse complement strand
GATGTTTGGGTCGCCGATGCCGTTCTTTATAATACCACCACTTTGTAGTATTTATATTAATATGTCGAATGAATTACCCGTCGTTGTAAAACAAGTATTGAGACTTTATGATATGGAAGTTGATACTTTTATCATGCCAAGCGAAGTCGGGTCACGACAAAAATTTATTAGAATCAAAACAACTATCACTTTTACTCCGAAAGAATTTAATAATATTTCACCTGAAAGGGTGGAAGCTTACGGTGTTCTTGACTATCGAAAAGACTCTGAATTATTCTTGGATATGGTATATCTGAGGGATAATGATATGCCAATACTTCCATACATTGATGACACTTATAACTTGGATGAGTTTCTTGAAAAAATAGTTAAAACAGAATCGAAAAAGAAGTTCGAAAGCGTTCGTCACAAACTTTAATATTACACAAATACGGATGGTATATCCGCCCATGATGTTGTGAACTTCTGTGACATATACTCTTGTCTCATTTCCCACTTCTTTTCCGTGTTTACAGGTGGCTGGATAAGTTCTATTGTGGATGTGAATAGTGAACCTTGTTCTATTGATTCAGGCTTTAATTCATTAAAGATAATCCCGCACTTCTTATACTTCTTTGTATCTGAATATATTGATAGTAAGTGTGGATATACTTGGGACCATATATCATCCACATTTCTCGTTTGTTTATTAAACGATATTTGTTTGCTTGAATAGTGTTTCTCACCTTTGTGCACATTCCCACATAAGAATATGGTTGCTCTGTTTGGTGATATCTCATTGTCTATTAACTTCTTAACCCCGCTCTGAATGTATGAATACATCGCTTCTGCTATCTGTTCGAACGAATCAATGTCTTGACCAAAAGACCTCGTAGACGCTATATTCCTCTTTAATTTCGGTATCTTCTGAACAGGATGACAATACTCCCCGAGAAGTTCCATCTTGGTCTTTAAACCGTTTACATTCATCATCTTTCTTACAGATATGTCTGATACCATAACGAATTGACCGACGGTGTCAACACCTATCTTCTTTAACTTCTTTGTCCACTTTCTTCCTATTCCCCACACCTCATCTACAGGGATTGTGTATAGTAAGTTTCTGAAATCAGGTAATGCCCAATATGAACATATCCCATCGTATGATGGTTGTTTCTTTGCAATGTGTGACGTTAATTTTGCAAGTGTTTTGTTCGGACCCACACCGATTGACACAGGTATTCCAGTTAATCTCTTAACTTCGTTTCTAATCAAATGTAATCTGTCTTCTAACTCTTCATCAGGGATATTGGAGAAGTCCACGAAACATTCATCTATGGAATATACTTCTACTTCATTGGCGTATTTCTTGATGGTTGTCATAACCCTATCAGACATATCACCGTATAGGTTGTAGTTGGAACTGTATACACAGAATCTGTGTTCGTCCATGAACTCTCTCTTTTGGAAGAATGGTTCCCCCATCTTTATTCCGAGGTCTTTGGCTTCTTGTGAACGTGCGATAACACATCCATCGTTGTTGGATAATACAACGGTTGGCTTTCCTATTGAGATAGGATTAAATACTCTTTCACATGACACGTAAAAATTGTTGCAGTCAACAATGCCAATCTTCTTATTCATTATTGTTTATTTAATATCCATGAAACTTTCCCCCATAAATTTGTTTGTCCTTCGTATTTTCTTATCTTGAAACATGTCTTGTCGGTTAACACAACAAGGTCACCTTCTACAGGGTCAATGGACTTGTCAATTACAAGTATATTACCTTTCTTCACACCGAGTGAGTCAGGACCCATATACTTGAAATAAAATGTGGTATGCACATTGTCTATGATAAGTTCATTGAGGTCTAATCTTTTATCAACATATGATTCCGCTGGCGATGCAAACCCCGTGGTTCTTGACTTAATATGAAGTTCTTTCTCTATGGTAGACATACCACAAATATAATAATTTTGTCCGTAAAAAACAATTAGTCAAAACTTTTATTGTATATTTATTCGTATGAGATATACGATTACGGAAGAACAATATAAAAGAGTTATGAATCAGAAATCTCTCTTTTGGATAAAAAGAAGAATTGATTCGGTTAAAGAGGCACTAAAAGAGACCTTTGAACTTATGGAGTTTGATATCTGTAGAATCGATGATTATGAAAAGTTTGAAAAGAAATTCTTCTCTGTTTTTATGGATTGTCTCCATCCCTATTTTTATGATGAGGATAACTTTAGTATTTCCGAATATGATGGAATGTATGACATATTGAAGGATTATTTTTATGTTGAGTGTACCGAGTTTTATTTTGCTGGTCGAGAGAAGTGTTAAATCTGTCGTTGTGTGGCTGGCGTTTACTCCCCAACCCCTCTTATAACCTTACAAGGTGAACCGTATGCAATAACATTATCGGGAATGTCTTTTGTTACAACTGAACCAGCTCCGATGATTGTATTCTTCCCTATCTTTACTTGATTTAAGACATTGGTTCCCATACCTATTGTAGTCCCTTCTCCTATCGTTACATTTCCTGCAATATTGGTGCCAGGATTGATTGAACAATAGTCACCGATGTATGTGTGATGACCTATGGAAACATGTCTGTTAATTGATACAAAATCACCTATGGTTGTGTGTGCAGCAATTGATACTTTGGAATTAATTAGTAACCCATCACCGAGTTTGCTGGTGTGTGAAATGTCCAATCCTTGATGTATAACATTGATGAATTTTAGTTTGGGCAGATTTAATGTTTCTACTATTCTAATCTTATGTTGCGGTTGGTATACACCAAGAACATATTGAGTATAATCATCTAAATTAACATTATTCAAAACTTCTATATTAAATGCTTCATGGTCGAATGGATTTAATATTGGTAGATTCAAATTATTGTATATAACAATATCTTTTAATTTATATTTTGAATATAAATTATCCAATACCATTGTAATGATATTATCTCCTTTACCTATTATCAGCAACTTTGTTTCCATATCCTCTTTCTCTTAATTCGTTTGACGTATAATGAGTCATACCTAACTCACCCATTATTCTATGTAATCGTTTTAATAACTCAATGTTGGTTGTTTTTTCTTTATCTTTGAAGTATAAGTTATCTTCTAATCCAATCCTTACCCCATCGAAATCTAATAACCCATACGTGGTGCTCTTTAGTTGTTGGGAACCTATCCCACCTAAACAAGTATATGAATTGGTTGGTAGGTTTGATTTGATTGTTGCTAAAGTTCCTAAATCACATTGTCCATTGTATATGTTCCCTAATATAACGTTGATGTGATATGGTGGTTTTAATATGTTCTTTGAAATAAGGTAATTCGTATAGTTTAACATCCCCGTATCAAAACATTCTATCTCAGGTTGGACCCCATACTTATCCATCTCTTTGATTAAAGATAGTATCATATCAGGTTGGTTAATTGATGCCCCTGATGGGAAGTTTAATGATGACATTGTCAGTGAACCCATGTCAGGTAATAATTGTAATACCTCTGACCTTTGTTCTAACTCAGGGAAGTTTCTTCCCGTTAATGAAACACAAATCAATAACTCAGGACAATGTTTTTTTATACCTTCTATAATCTTCTGATATACTTCTTTCTTGTAAGTGTTATTTGTCTCTTCATCTCTTGCATGTAAATGCACAATCGAAATACCCACCTCATTCGCACAATGAACTTCCTCTATTATTTCATTTGGTAATAATGGAGCTAAGGAATTGTCCCTTGTGGTTTGTGTTCCTGTTGGAGTAAAATTGATTATCTTATTCACTGATAATGTATGACTTTGTTTTGAATATTTCCCTAAATTCATCGTCAAATTTTTTTTCATAAATAATTTTCTTTGTGTTATCTACTCTGACATGAGTTATTTCATCAAAAATACCCAACCTTCTGATGTGCCAATGATATGGTTTAGTTGTTAGGTTAATTATGTGTGTTTTATTTACAATAATAACAATATCTTCCGATGAGTTTATAATTGAATTATAAAAAATATTTAAGGTTTTATCTAATGGATTATAATACAGAGTGTAATGTAAATTACGATTAAAAACCCTATCACCCCTTTTGAATTTATCTTCTGATGGTTCATTTCGAAATAATACTTTTCCTGAATTAATAAATAGTTTTTTACTTACAGGCTCTAATTGTTTTGGGTCGGTTATTTTTATTTGTTCTCGAATGAAATCTTTATCATAATTTTTGAATTTGTCAGGTAAAGAATTAACTCTGAATGATTTTAATGAACCAAAAAGAAACCCATGTTCCGTTCCATCATCAGTGTAGATGACAGAATCATATTCTTTCAAAAGTTCAATATTTTCCTCTATTAATCGAGTATCAAGTAACTCACAATCGTATTCAATATGATGAAGATTTTTGTATCCGAAATTTATTGCAATTTGACTCGCAATTGAGAACATTCTGTAAATCGCAAAACCATAGAATGTTTTATTAAAAAAAATTGAACGTATCCTAAAGTTGCTTGAATAAAAACTTTGGAAACCTAACAAATCGATATCCTCAGAAACTTCATTATTGTAATCATAAACATAGAATTGACATTTTTTCTGAATATGAATCGGCACATGGGTGTGCGAAATTAATGCAACATGCTTCTCACATTTCAATACAGAGTCAACACATCTTTCCAAAGCCCTTTCCTGTTCTTGGGTTGGGCAATGAGCCGTAATAAAAATTAAATCTTCCATATGACATAATATAAAAATTAGTGAGTATGAATCAATAAAAACCCCCACCGTTAAGTGAGGGTTTGTTATTTAAATTGATTCGTAATCTATTTCTCCGTAATCATCTAAGTCATCATTTTCATCGTGACCTTCTCCCTCTTGTGCTTTTCTATAAGCTTCACAAGTGCTTCGAGCCATAACGGTGTGAGTCCATGATTGAACACAAGTTCTTGAACATTGAATCGTGTATTCAGTTTCTTCATTATCTTCCCAACCTTCTTCGTCTTCACATTCATTTGGGTCAACTATTTTAACTGGCGGTTCAGTTCTGCTGAACTTATCAGATATTTCGAGGAGCTCGTTTCTTAATTTAATAAGTTGTTCAAGTGATTCGATTCTGAAACTGAAGTTTCCAAGTTTTGAATTGAGAGACAAACTAACGTTTTCCTGTGGATAATCTTCGTCTTCACCTGCCTTATAATGTGAAGCCCAATACCCATCTAATGGACCGAAACTAACAATAGATTCATCAGGGTAAATTGAAATCCATTCATTTGGATTTGATTCAATCATTTCCTTGTATTCATTTTCTAATGATTGAAGTTCTTTGATTGTTTTGGAATATTTCTTTTCAAAAGATTTCTTCCACTTTTCTGAATATTCTGCCATTTTATTTGATTTTGAATAAAAATAATAAATAAATTTGAAAAAGAAAACCCCCACCGTTAAGTGAGGGTTTTTTATTATTTAAATTACATTTGTTGAGAGACAACAAACGGATATGATGAATCAAACATAAAGTTAACTCTGTAGTCCTTAACTTTTTTATTTGTTATTGGTGATGTGTTCATGAGTCCCATACCGTAGGCATTGTTAGTAAACTCATTCTTAAATTTGATAATTTGTTTGTCACTCTCGTCGTAATCTTTTTCTGATTTGAAAACGAAACGAAGAACAACCGAGAAATCCCATCTACGACCTTTGTCTTTGTTATTCATATAATTCACTCCCCACATTTCTTTTTTGGTGTCAACAACTTCGACACCAACCAATCCTTCGACAGGCACTTCTCTCTTTGTAATTTTGGTAATCAAATCAACCACCTTTTGAAAGTCTCTCCTCGGGTCTGGTCTTGTCGAAGAAACGATTTTTTTCAAATAATCGGCAAGACTTGCTTCATTCACACTTTTCTTTTTTATCTTAACACAGTTTGGATATCTCTTCCCAAACATTGTCTTCATACCTTTTTGGGTATATCCTTTCCAACATCTTTCAGTTATTTCACTCTTGTTGGGTGATTCAATTATCGAATTTCTACATTCTTTTACTGTGCTCGAGTCTAATTCCACAGATAAACCTGTAAATTTGTATATTGTCTCCCACATCTCCTTCATCACTTTCTCTCGAGAACTCTGAACTGCTTGAGTCGTCGGCCAATTTTTAGAACTTGGACCACCGACAAAGAAAACCCTCAAAGAATATTTTTTTGGATTCACTACGTCTTGAAAAACCTGAACTTCACAAACATAATCACTATATTTGTCAACCGTAGGTTGTAGAAGTTCTTCAATATCTGAACTGAGATTTCTAAATTCTTCTCTTAATATTCTTTTGATAAGTTGTTTCACAATTATAAATATCAAAGAAACTAAATTGAATTCTTAGAATCAGATAGTCTAAAGTTTACAATTTTTTTACCGTTAATAGTTGGCATTCCGTGTTCATCACGACCAATACTCTTAACAGTTACTTTTCTGTTCTTGAATCTACCCATAAGAATTACATCCCCAATCTTAATCGGGATAATTATACCTTCTATTCGGTTCTCTTTCATACCTATAATTATTCTGGCTCGTTCTTAAGGACCGCCTCAAGAACACCGATAGAATCCTTATCTTGTTTTGTTTTGGTAGGCTTAGACCTGAGGTAGTTCAAGTTATCCATGATGTCTTGTCTCCTTGTTTTGGTCTTCGGATTAACTGAAACGGACTGAACCTCAGTATAACTCGGAGCAACCTGAGGAACAGTCTCAACCTTTTTTGGTGGTTGACCATTACAATACATCATGTGGTATACCTGTGCAGTTGTTACAGGGTCCTTAACCATACGTTTCAAGAAGTAGAATCGGAGTATTTTTATCATACCCCAAAGATACATTTTTTAAATGAATCTTGGAAATGTAAATTGTTATAATTATTTTTGTATAATGTTAATAACTAACGAACATATTGGAAAAACATTGAGGATTTCAGACGTTCCTCAAATTATTGATTGTAAAAACTGTAAAGTTTGTGTAAGACTTCGTATTATGGAATTAGGTATATATGAAGGAGAATACATGAGAATAAATTCACATAGTCATGGACTTTGGAGATTACAGATATTGAATAATTCAGGTGTTTCGGTTTCAACTCTTGCGTTGAGAGATAATGAAATGCAAAGAATATTTGTTGAGGACGATTGTGTTATTAACATCAGTTAACTAGAACCTCAAATTGATTTTGAATTCTTCTAAAAACTCAGGATAACTTTCGATATAACCCTCTAAAGTTTCGTCGTCAAAATTCACATCTTCTGCAGTCCAATTCCAATACAATTTTTCGTTAACATTGAAACCATAGTATTCGTGATTTGAATATTGAAGTTCACAAATTTTATCACCATAAACGTGTTGTCCGACAATAATAAACCCTGAACCTGTATTCTTGATTATGTTTGGTTCTCCGTATGGAATATATCTGTTGTTAATCCAATTTAATCTTTCAATGAGTTTTTGATAAAACATGTTAGCAGAACCCCATCTGACAGAAGCAAAGAATACAACACAATCTGACTCAAATAATTTTTTACTTACCATCCAAAGCTCATCATCGGGATTATGTATTGAAGCCCAACATCTATGATAACCTGATGGATTTTTTTCTTTATCATCCAAAAGAGCTTCTTTTACACCACAAATATTACCTTGCATAAGTGAAACATTACCTTCACATGGATAAATCTTCAATTTTGTTACATCTAAAAGGTCGGAATCCTCTAAGTTTTGATGAATAATTTTTGCCAAAATAGATGATTTCGGAAGTTGTGTTTCTGACACTTCTTGTCCTCTATTAGAACAAGTTAACAATAAAACCTTCTTGTATTTCCTTAGTTCCTTAATTGTATCTATTAAGACATTAAAATTTCCTTCTTTCATGGTAGACTATAAATATCTTACTACACCCATTTTTCCCCCTCCCAATACTCTGCACCAACAATGTCTGACTTGTATGAAAAGTGATTTTGATAACTTTCATACACATAGACGTGATTTTTTTCTCGTAGAGCAGTTTCTTGAGCGAGTAAAATGATTGCAGTTTTACCAAGTGAAAACTCAGCTAAGTTCAAATCATATGCCGTCTCAAAACCTAGAATATTTCGTTCAAAGGTTTGAAACCTAACGAATCCCGCAGTCCTATCTTGGTATATTATTCTCATGATTTCAATGTTTGGATTCACTGAATTAGAATCATATGAGTTTTTCAGGTCAAAGGATTTTTTATCAAAGTAATCATAGAAAAATTCATCAACCTCATTTTTTTGTGAGGTGTAATCAAATATTTCATATCTCAATTCGGATATTATTTTCCTTCTTTTATATGATAAGGAAATTTTGCTCGGGTCGATTCTGACGCTCTGTGATTGATACCAATAAGGAATTTGAAATGATGGATATGGTAACCACCCTAACTCTAATAAGTCATCGTTTGTTTCTGTTTCAGGTAAGCAAAATACTTCACAAAAAACACGGTCATTTATTACGTGACCTTTAGAATGGTCATAAATTATTTTCATTCTTATATTTTTCGTCTAACTTGTCGTATTCCTCAGACCTATCTTTATTAGATTCACCGGCATCTAAATCTGTATGGTCGTAATTGAATACATCGGTGTCAGGTGTAACCCACCTACTGTTTCTTTCTGCCGTCCAAAGAGTAGTGTTATATTTTCTATTAATAACAATTTCTTCTTTTACAGTGAAAGATGGGTCGTGCATTATCAAACGATTATTTGGTTGGATTGCGAAATTTCCATTATCCATCTGAATGAAATGTCCACATTTGTGTTGAGATGGAAATTCACTAAGCCCGAAGTCTGTGTCACTCATGTCATCAGAACTACCCCAATCCAAGGTGAACAAGTAACGTCCTGAGTATTGAACTCTTCTTCTTGAGGTAAATTTACATGTTTTGTTTTTCAAGATTGGAAATGCTGTGACACCAACATGATATGTAAACGAGTCCCATAGAACTAATTCATCTAATTCTTGTTGTGGTGCATCTTCTTTCCAACAAAAAGCATGTATTGGCATTCTCCACCATACTCCACCATCTTCCATCATGAAATGAAACAACGGAGCCTGTGCTGGTATTGATGACATTCCGAATATATAACAAGGGAATTTTTTGTCGAAAGAATCTTCTTGGTTTCTCAAAAAGTTTCCTCTAATGAAAGCTTCGACTACAGGTGTCGGAGTGTTTAAATAAGACATATTTTAGTTTTGATTATTCAAAATATAGACCATTACATTCAACCAATCAACATTTTAAAGATATTTGTTGTGTTATATATTTATTGTTTATGAACGCAGATGGCAACATTGTAATGAAAAAATTACTTCAGAAAATCACTGATTATGTTTTGAAAACTAAAGGGTTCAAAGAGTTCGACAAGGTGGAGGTATTCTTTGCATTTGGTTCAAGACATAAGACTGCAATGTGTGATTGGGTATATGGAATCAAGATTAAAACTAATGAACCATATTCAACAAGAAACCTAATAGTTAGAGATTTTCAACTTGCTGTTAGAAAAATGACAGACCAAAAATTCAACCAAAGTGTTTGTTGCACTGACGTAATCTTTGATAAAGATTAATTATTTTCCGTAAACTATTTCTTCTAATTCAGGATATTCTTTACAAAACTTTTTCAAGAACACACCTGCTAAAACGTTAGCCATATTTTCCTCAGGACCACCAATGTCCTTTATCTTGTCAGTATCTTTCAATCCCATTTTTTGGTGTTGATATTCATGGGTCCATTCGTGACCAATTGTTCTCAATATGTCCGCCAACAATCTACCTTTCGATAGAACACAAATGTTACTTTTAGGTAATCTTACTCCTGTTGTAATTGGTAGATTTCTATTTGATACAAAATGTATATTAACATCTTCATTCAACTTAATTTCATTTTGGATGAATTGAATAAAATTTTTAATGACTTCTATTTTATCAGGAGTAAAAAACTTACCAGAATTCTTGAGACATACCTTCATAATCCATAAATATATTAACCTGTTCGTTTTTGTTCTTCATCAATATGTTCCACCAACTTTAGAGCCTGAGCAATAATTTGATGCATATCGTAGTAAACATAAGTTGCTAATCTACCCCCAAAATAAACGTTTTTAAGAGGTTTTGTTAGTTCGTAATACTTGTTGTAGACTTGAGTGTTTTTATCGTCTCTAATTGGGTAATATGGTTCATTAGAACCATCGTAGTCGGCAGGATATTCGTAACTTATGATTGTCCCTTTCTGATTCTGATAGTCAAACCATTTGTGTTCCAAAATACGTGTAAATGGAGTTTCAGAATCAGTATAATTCACAACAGGAACACCTTGAAAATTATCCTTACCCAGTCTTTCTGTTTTCCAACTCAAACTCCTGTAATCTAACTTACCGTGTTCATAATTGAAAAACTTATCAATTGGACCCGTGTATATAATCTTATCGGCAAGACCATCATAATATTCTTTGTCTTGGAAATAATCAGCATTAAGAATCGTAGTCGTATCCTCGAGCATCTTTTCGAATATTTGAGTATAACCTCCGATTGGCATCCCAGTATACTTGTCGTTGAAATAATTACTGTCCCATGTAAATCTTACTGGGAGTCTTTTGATGATTGATGCAGGTAACTCTGAACATGGCTTATCCCATTGTTTAACTGTATAACCTTTAATGAGTTTTTCGTATACATCATCGCCAACCATTGACCTTGCTTGGTCTTCGAGGTTTTGAATTTTACCTTGATGCTTTTGTTTTTCGAGTATTTCTTTAGCTTCTTCTTCAGTTTTAACACCCCATAATTGATTGAAGGTCCACATGTTGAATGGGAGTGTGAACATTTGTCCTTTGTAATTCGCAATAACATTATGTGTATATTGTTTAAATTCTGCAAATTGATTTACGTAGTTCCAAATATGTTTGTCGTTTGTATGGAATATGTGTGCACCATATTTGTGAACATGGATTCCATTCACATTTTCAGTGTAACAGTTCCCACCAATAACATTTCTTTTATCTATGACCAAACATTTATTACCTCTCTTGGTTAACTCATATGCTGAAACAGAACCGAATGGTCCAGCCCCAACAATGAGATAATCATATTTCTTTTTCATTAAGCGAAAAAATCTATACTTGTAGAATCTATTATGTATTCTGTATCTTTTTTAGTTAATTTTTCTCTCCATTCATTCAAAAAACTACTTGAATTATAATAAGCCCTGTCTTCAATTAAAAAACTCAGGTGAGGAAAAGGATTGGTTCTTTCTGGTTTGACCATAAAATCCAACGTTTTTTTTAACTCATCTAATCTACCGAATCTATCTAAATCGAAACATTTATATAATAAACTTTCATTTCTTTCAGGTGAAAACTCTTGAGCGTAGTCATAAAATTTCAATCCCCTTTCGATTTCTCCCATGTAAATGTAGGAACCTGCCATCAATGCAAGTGCAAAATAAGCCATTTCATCTCGTCTTGTTGTTGGAACACCTTCAATCCATTGATGACTTTTTTCCATATATTTGTGAAAATACCATATTGACCTCCTACAATATTCTAAAGAATGTTCTTTTCCGAACGCATATTGTGTGTGGTCCCCGTAACTGTCAAAATAACTCTTTGCAATATAAAACAAATGATAATGGTCTTCATTAACTTTATCACCCACAACTTTATCTATTTCCAATTCTAAAGCATCTCTCAAAAATTTTCTTGGGACAAACCACGTTTCTCCATCGTGTGATACCAAATGTCTGAATCCATAAGGCATAATTAATCTTTGAAAATCTTCCGCAATTCCTGGAAGGTGGATTGTTTCGTGTCTTTTATCGTGTTGGAAAAACCATGGAAGTTTAGCATTCCAAAACCAAGTTCTGAAATATCTTGTATCAGAAGCCTGTGCAGTTATATTATAACTTTGAACTGAGGTATCATTTAAAATTGACCAATCAAAATCAGGGTCAACATGTAGTCTTTCGTCTGCATCCATTCTCAAAATCCAATCACACCCGTGGTCGGCTTTGAGACATTCTTGTAAGGTGTGGTCACGATTCCAACCTGGGAAATTCCAATCTACCTGATAGGTAAAACCAGGAATCCCTTTTTCTTGGAAAAATTCATTGATAATTCTTTCAGTATCATCTTCTTTTCCATTACATTGGATAACCCAATAATCTATGTATGGAGCCACTGACTCCAACATTCTTTTTATGGTCGGTGCTTCATTGCCAACCATAGCGTTCATACAAATTTTTGCTTTCTTATTCATAAATGTAGTTCATTACTTGTTCTTCTTCATAATATTTTCTTATAGGTGTCTTATTTTGACATTTTTGAGAATGACGTTGTTCATCATTCCAATTCCAATCCTCAAAACCTAATTCAAGTATTCTATTATGTATTAATATATCGTAGTAGTCTTTAATCAATCTAGCTCGTCTGTTGATGTCAGTGGCATTGTTATCAACAGTGCTATTTCTGTTATTATATTGAAAATATAAGATATTTCTCAGATGAATCATCCTTGTATTCAGAAAAGTTCTAATAATTAATTCCAAATCATCTGCGATTGGCATGTTTTTATTATGTCCACCAATTTCATGATAAAGTTTTCTCTCCCACATCCTTGCGTGATTTGGCATAGATATGTTATATCTTATTGTTAATGGATTTACATTCGGATAGTGATGTGCCAAAACATCTTTACCGTCAACATTTACCCAAGAGTGACCAGCATAACCAAAATCAAAATAATTGTCATGTCTAGCATAGTAATTTCCATCCCAAATGTGGTCATAATATTTCATTTCACCGTCTTCATACATTTCACAACAATCTGTATATAGAAATCCTGCGTCAGGAAATTTTAATATGGCGTCATTTGATATCAAGAGACATTCACTTGTGAGATAGTCGTCATGGTCTAACTCAACCAACCAATCTCCGCTACATAACATTGCTGCCCTATGTTTGGACAATCCAACGTTTCCACCAGTTAAAGGTAAGATTCTGTGGACTTTAACCCTATAATCAATTTCAGAAATTTCTTGGAGGATTTCCCATGTCTCATCATCAGGGGAATCATCTACGACTACCCATTCCCAATTGTCCCATTTTTGGTTCTTCAATCCCTCATAGGTTCTTCTTATACGTTCACCTGTTTTATAAACTGGTGTGAAAACTGAAAATCTTGGTCGATTAACTTTACAATGTTTGAAAACTGTTTGACATACAATATCATTAGCCAAAGTATTATCAAAAATTACTTTGTCGTAGTGAATATGAATTTGAATTAAATGATAATGCGGGATATTAATTTTTTCACCGAAAGAGATTATCAAATCTGGTTTATACTTTGTATAATCTTCAAACACTTGGTCATTATATTCTAAAGAATACACAATACATTCTTCATACAAAGACTCTTCAAAATAAACATCTGAAATGATTGATTCTGTTCCCAATCTATCCCAACCATAAACAATTGCACTTGGTTTCTTCGTTTTCATTTTCTCTAATTTCTTAACTAAAAAAATAAGTTCAAAATAAGATATATCAATCGTTATTCATCACCATCAGCATCCCAATCGGTTAAAACAAACTCAAGTTTAATACCTTCAATCTGATGATATCGATTTCTCCAAGCACTGCCTTTCAATCCTCCACTTGAACTGAAATAAACATCAATCTTCTCTCCCTTCTTCGCCTGTTCCATAGCACTTTTTAGTCTGGCAACAGCAGATTCCTTCAATTTAGATATTGTTGGTGTTTCATCGTTGAATCCCCAAGTCCAATTGATAAGTTTCATAACTGTCCAACATTTGTTGAAGTCAAAATTGTCAAGGATTTCTTGAATCATTTTGTCTTCCATTTCCTGTGGACCTAATCTCTTTTTCATATTTTATATTTAGAACCATTCCCGAACTTAATCCAACCCTTTTTCTTTTTCAATTCAAAGTGTTCCAAAACCATTTTATAATTTCGGTTATCTAAAACATTGTTGTGTGATAGTTTTCTGAGAGTTGCAATAAATTCAACCACTTCAATTTCTGATACTTGATTCGTATCAATAAGTTCTTTTAAATTTGGTGACATAATAGTATTTTTTACAAAGATAGGAAAATAAAAAACCCCAATCAAATTGGGGTTCAAATTATTTTTTGTATAGTGTTCTAAGGACGGAAAAAATACCTGCCAACATAAAGAGTTGGACCGACCAAAAAGGGAACCCTTGAAGTTCATGTAACATCCAAAATATGTTCATGAAGACCCAACTTGATAATATTAAATTGGACTCTCTGTTCTGTTTTTCTTTGAATAAAATGTATAAGGTTAGGAATCCTGTGGGAAACACCATGAAAGTTGCCATTAAAGGTAATTTAAGACACCAAAAAACGTCTTTCATCAACCAACAGGTAACGTGTGTCTCTTGAAGAGACCATGTCTTAAATGGGTTTCTTATTCCCAAACTCCCTCGGATGTAATTGTTGGTTTATCATTACGGTCAATCATAACCCATTCAGCCTTAACCAAATCCCATGGTTTGAAACATTCCATAACTTGTTCTAATGAAAAACACTTACAAGAGTAAATGTCAAACTGAACCATTGGAAGTTCCAAGTTATCCCATATATGAATTGAGGAGTGAGATGTTGCTAAAGTAACCGTTCCCGTGAGACCCTCATTACCAGGTTCATTCACATATACACTTGTAGGTCCTGCTACTACGACCATACCAACTTTGTGAACCAATTCAATAAACCATTTATTTAATACTTCTTCTGACTTAGGAGGATTTTTAACCCAACATTTAACTAAGAGGTGTTGGTGGTAGGGAACAAAAGCGTCTGCCATTATAATAAATCTTTTACATATATATCACAATAAAATAAAAACCCCCACCTAATTGTGAGGGTTTTTACTATTTGTTTTAATTCTACTTCTTCAAGAATTTCTTTACGAAATTAACTAAATGAGGAAGTGCGAAAAATCCGACAGCAACACCTAATAAAAAGTGCCAATGCCATAAGAAATCTAAATTTTCCATAATTTAAATTAGTTTAGTTTGAATTAAACTATAAACGGTAAAGTAATGCTAAACCAACTTGGTTGGAATGCTTACCACCTTTTACAGTTCTGAGAATTGATTGTTCAAGACACCATCTCTTGTTTATATTCATGCCGACGGAGGGAGCATATGTGAATTGCCCTTTTTGTCCATCGAAGAATGTAACACCACCATCAAGACCTACGTGTAAGCCCTTAATTAGGTGTCTTCTGACTCCTACAAGAACAGGCATCTGAACGAAGCCATCCTTGTTTTGCATAAACCCTGCAGAAAAACGTAGATTCTTTTTTGAGAATTCTACCTTTTGACCCCAAGATTTAGAGTCCCAATCAACGTTTCCAGAGAGTGGTGCGAATAACTTCGGTCCCACAGAGATATCCCATCCTTTTTTGTGGTCTTGTCCGAAAGTTATCAGCGAACAAACAGTCGCTAGAAACAACAAACTTAATTTTTTCATATTTGTTTTGTTTATTGATTTATAAATAAAAATCCCATTCACAAACTCTTTCGAGATGCGGATGGGATTCATATTTCTATTTAATAAATATCTGGAAGTTTAGAAAAAACTCTGATTTACTGTTTCAAGTGATTAAACTTGAACTCAATATTTGGGTTTCGAGGGTCATCAGAATTGTATCTGAATCTCGTTTTCATATAGTCTCTAAGTAATTCTCTTACTTTAATTTTGACTCTATCTTCGGCAATTTTTTGGTTCATACCTTTCATCTCACCTTTCAAATAATTTTGTGGTGTAGGTTCTTCTCCATCATCTCCTCTGTGAACCACATCATGAATATCAATGGTTACAATTGCCTTATCACCTTCAATTTCAACAGATTTGATTTTATATTTGATGTTTGCATTGGCAATATCATCTTCTCCATGCCATCTATAAGATTTTGCTGTTTTTTTTCTTTTTATTAACTCAGGTTCTTGTTTTTTCAACATGTCCAATTTATGTTGCATCACCTCTTCATGACTTGAACCTCTCTCCAACATTTTCATTTCTTCTTGAGATAGTAAAAAAACATCTTCTTCTAAATTATCATCCCACTCTACAGGATTAGCATTACTCATTTGTCTACTCGTAGACGATGAATATCTTCCAGTAACCTCATACCACTTGTCATCTTTGAATATATAAACTGGATACCAGTTGTATGATACAACTTTATAGTAGGGTTTACCTTTGCCGTCCTTAGACCAATATCCCTCTAAATTTGAACCTTTGAATGGCATTTGAGCCGCGGCATATAAATAAGCCTTTGGATTGCTAGTTGTTTTACCTTTCATTTTTCTTGGGTCAACAAAATTTTCTTTTGTAAGTCCTGAATAGTCCCCATCTTTTCTATAGTTCAGAAGGTAAGCTTCCAATAGGTATAGTGAGTATTCTGCGGGGATGTTCATATAAGGTGTCATACCCTCAATCACTTGAAGAATCTCAGCTCTCTTTTTCTTCTTTTTCTTTTCCTCATCTAAAACTTCAAACAACCTAAGGATGAGAGGAAATGATGGTTCCTTAGCCTCAGCCAAAACGATTTCAAGTTGATTCTCAGACATGATATAATCCATACCGATAAATACTCAGATATTGCGTTTTAACAAAAAACCCCTCCGATTGGAGGGGTTGGCTTTAGATGGTCTCAACAATTGAAGACGTTATACCGTCCCACTTTTTAATTTGGGATTTTGGGACCCAAAACTCCATCTCACCGATTTCATCAACTCTCTTGAGATATTCTTCACGGAAACGGTCTGATTGAGAAGCGTCTGTGATATACTCAACACCAACATGACCAGCACAAATCTTACCCATTCCCGTTAACATTGAAAACTCATCAGTCAAAGTTTTCATGCAACAAGTGCAAACCTTACCACGTTTAACCGTCATCTTACCAGTAAACAAAACAGCTTTTGGAGAAACCGCTTTGAGTGCTGTGATGTCAATCAGGATTGGGTTGAACTTCAAACCATATTTCTCTTTCAACTGAACACCGACTTTACGACCCAACTTAATTGTCTCACCGATGGTCGGCCAATTCATTCGGATGGTTTTCTCATTGTCTTCCTCTTTTTGGATTTGTCTGAGAGCCGCAACCTTTTGGTTCTCAGTCAAAGAACCATATTGTTTGAACTTTGACGCGATGTCCTTTACAAAAGGATTTTCACCTTTGTAGTCAACGATACGTTTGAGGTCTTCAGGAAGTTCTTCCATATTCACTTGAGCAGTCGCGTTGAGGCATTTCTCAACGGCTTCTAACTGCTTTGGAGTTAAACCTTTATACTTTGCAAGAACGTCTTTCATTTTTATAACGAAAGAATTTTGACCTTGGTAGTTCTGAACTTGTTGGATAGTGGTAGATGTCATAGTTTTGATGTTTTGTGAATACAAAGATAAGGACTTATTTCTTATCCGCAAAAAGTTTTTTTCTATGTTTGATGAACCAAATAGTGTGGATAACCAATACACAGAAATTCACAACTATCGTTGGCATCGCCATAATACCGAGACCATAGACCATCCAAAATATGGCACCAATAGAGTTTACAAGTCTCAATTTGAAAACGTTTTCAATCAAAAATGATAACAATATAAGGACGGTTCCAATGTAACCAAAAATTTCCCAATTCATATTATATTATTTTAAAAGTTAAAACCCCTTTCGGGGTTTTTTTAGTTTTGAACAAATGCTTTGTCAGCCCAAGTTTTTGTGTTCACCAATTCCCACAGCTTCATATCACACATGTCGGGGAAAGATTCTCTCATGGTTCCAACAGTAATAACCTCAAGGAATCCACGGTCAATTGAATACCATTTTCCGCCTTTGGTTGTCAATACATTGAACCAAATCACTTTACCATCATCCCATGTATGTTTTACTTGGATGTTAACAAGAGAATTTTTAGACCATCCTCTTATCACGTCAGATGCAGTACCTTTACTGTCGTGGATGTTAATGAAACCCGCTTGACATTTGTTAGCAATACGGAATTCATATTCCTTGTTTGTGTCTTTGATATGGTTTGAAACCATAACTTTAACTGACTTGTTCTTTACTGTGGTGTAAAAAGAGCCGTAGAAAACGTCTCCTGCTAATGTTCCTGTTGTTAACTTTACTGCTGGGATTGTAGGTGTGTTGGTCATATATTTTGTGTTTTGTGAATACAAAGATAGTCCTTCCCAATTTACCAGCAAAATTTTATTTTAAATTATTTTTGAGGTATTTATTAACATGTTTAAAGAGGAACTCTTACAGGAGAAATTAAAATATTTGATAATGTCTGAACTTCAGGGAAAGTTCGAGATTTTGGACTTTCGTGTTGAATTTAGTTATTCTGAACCTCAAATTTTAGAAGCATATGACGTTGATGTTAAATTTGATTATTTATCAACAATCGATAGTCAGGCAAGTGATTTCGGATATGATATCAATAAAATGTCTGATACGTTCAGAAAAGCAGTTCAAAAATATCAAATAAATAAGGAGGGTAAAATTGTTACCAATTCAGAATATGTCGTAGGCGACGGCATGATTTGGGGCATCGAATTTCAAGCGGACACAAAACATGTTTTCGAAATGTCCTATAATGTTAACTTATGGTTGGATTAAACCTTATAATTATTTTTCATATCCCCACGCCTCAAACTGATGTTTAGTCACCTCATACACAATTTCTTTCATTTCATCATCATAATGTTCTTCCCAAGAGGATAATGGTTTTCCATGCGTTAACATGTAACCTAACTGAGTTTCAGAGATATGATTTTTTATGAATGGAATTTTATCAATATCCTCTTTTAAATTTTCGAGTCTTATTATGTATTCAGGTTTCTTATAAAAAATAGGTTTCAAAAACATTTCTTTACCTCTGTAATTAAAAGTTCTATTCAATATAAATTCCTTGAAAGAATCTTTTTGATTATTATTAATCATGTTGAACACAGAATATGTTCTAGCATATGGATTTCTGGCACTACAGATGTGTATCCAGTCGTTGAAAGAATCAGGTTCATTGAACCTGTGGGTATAATCATGTTTATCAAGTAAACTGATGGGTTTGTGGTTATGTTGAAATCCACAATAATTTAATATGTGAGCAACAGTTCGACTGCCCGTTCTTTCCGGTGCAATCCAAACTGCATGATACTTTTCAGAAATGTTATTGGACGAAAAATACTCCATTACACTCTATCACAATTGTTGGGTTGGAAACAACCCTGTCCACCACCTTCAATATATCCAAATCTCATATCAATATGAGTTGATTTCAAATAGGGACTTTCTTTACCACAGATGACACACTTGTCAAAAGCATCTGAATTATCTTCCTCAGTTTTGAGAACACAACCCAAGTGGTCATACCCAACTAGATAGTCATAATCGATTTCAGAAGTGTCTCCACCACAGATGGAACAGGTATATGGATGAATAATCTTTTTAACAAGACCATCTTCACCAATAACAATTCCGAAATCTTCTTCATCGTATCGAGGACCTTCTTGGTCTCTTCTGGCTTGCCAATATTTATTTCTTGTGAGTTCTCCTAACATGGAGTCATTTGGAGTTTCTAATATTTCCTTTTCTGTTAAAGTGACTTTGATTGACATAGTAAAGTTTTTTTAAAAGATATAAACTCACTAATATAAAATAAAGGTATTTATTAACATGGAGGATAAAATAAAAAGATTAGCAACAAACCTTGCAGAGATTATACCTGAACCCAAAGAACCTCAACAAGTTTGGGACAGTCTAAGATTTCTGATGAGAGAACAAAGAGATTACTTTCAAAAAATACCGCCGGAAAATATTATCAAAGTAATATTTTACGTTTGGTCTTTAAAAGAAACGGGTAATCTCAAGTTAGGCGAGAAGATGTTAAATGAAATTTCTTTTGCACTCATCTTCCATCATGAGGGTAACTATCATAAAGAAACTTGTGGTCATTGTGATGGTCAAGGTAGTATAAACTGTGATGAATGTGATAGCGGTAAAATCGAGTGTAGTGAATGCAATGGTGGCGGAGATGAGACATGCGAAGAATGTGATGGAAGTGGAGAAATTGAAAATGATGGTGAAACTTTAACTTGTTCTGAATGCGGAGGTGAAGGAGTTGTATCGTGTGGAGAATGTGGTGGTGATGGTGTTGTTGAGTGCAATCAATGTAGTTATGGGAATTTAACCTGTAATGATTGTGAGGGTGATGGTGATGTGGATACTAATGAGTATGAATTTTTTGAACATTTCATAGTAACTTGGGATGGTTATATCAAATACAGATGTGAAATAACCGAAGAAGATACCGATATTACAATGAGTGAATATGAGTTCGACAAACGAAGTGCCGAGTTTATCACTCTTGGTTTTGAGGAAAGTCATGCAAAATTTGAACCTTGGGTTAAAGAAAATGAAATGTATTGTGCATATTACAGCGATAACCCAAGATTGAAATATAATAGTGAGATGGAAATAGTCACAAGCAACTATAATTTGAATTATGCCGCGAAATAATTATGATTAATTTAAAAACTTTCCTTAATGTATTGTCCAAATCGGGAGGCTATCCAAACCCCGATATTCAATCTATTGCCAAAATGATTGGTTATGATTTAGATGAATTACTTGAAGATTTAGTCAAAGAAATAGGAGAAGAAAAAGCCAATGACTTTGTTCAGAAAGCAGTTCAAAAGATGTCAAAAGGTGATGGAATTAAAATTCAAGACCAAGATGACCCTGAACAATTCGCCAACATACACCTTATTAACCCACACATTGACTTAGAAAATGATGAAACTACTGTATTATCTGACTGGAGTTGGGGGGACACTAACATTTTTTTCCACGATGACGATGGGAATGAAAGCTACAAAACAATTGAGGAAATATCCGACGAGGTTGGTATGGGAGACTGGGCCGACTTCGATGAAATGGTTGACGAAATAAGGGAAGAATGTAATCAATTATTTTACAAAAATTGTGGTTTCGGTATTTGGTGGGACGACCGAAAAGATATTGTGAACAATATATAAAAAAAGAGAGACCGAAGTCTCTCTTAGGGCCGTCTGGTTTGGACAGCATCCACCACCAAGTTTAACGAACTTGGAAACCTTTTTGCATTATTTGGCTAACTAATTCAGCCATTTCTTCTCCTTTCATGTAACCAATAACATCATCACCCAATTCAGGTTTGAAAAACTTGGTTATAAAATCACCACTTTCTCTGTCAATGATAGCAACCTCAAAGTCATTAATAAAGTCCCCATAAAGACCACTTCTACCACCAACAATTGAGAATTCAACATCGTCGTTATAGATTCTAGTCATCTTACCACCTTCAAGTGGATGTGGTTTAGCCCACTCAATAATATTTTCGACAGTTATCATTGTTCAATTTTACTTTTGTTAATTAAATGCTCGGTCAAGGTATATTCGTTATTCGAAGTGAGAATAATTGAGTCAACCAAGTGTTTGTATGGAACGTGAACCAAAAAATCCACACCATTGAAGAAATCCAAGTTTGACTTAGTTTCTAAACAAGCGTTTACCATCTTGAGAAATAATTTGAACTGAACCCCATTGCTGAAGGACTCATTAACAATTATTCCGAAGTTCTCGTGTTGAATTTTAATAGTGTGTGATATCATGTATTTGGTTTATTTGTGAGACACAAAGATATATTTTTTATTCCAAATAAAAAAGGTCTTGGTTGAATTTTTATTCTCCGTTAATGATTTGAACAGAATTTTTTGTCCCTCCATCGGTAATCAGACGATAGGTCTTAATTTCCCCTAAATCAGGAAAACTAACTTGTTCAACCGTGATACCCCACTTTTCAACTTGCTCATTTACTTCAGGAGTGACAACATTCCCTAAATCATAAAGGTCAGACCATTTACATCCTTCAACAACATCACGTATTATACCTTGTGTTGTGTCCACAAGAACATCATTCGCATGCATTACACCGAGAAGAAATTTTTCAACATCGTGGATATTATATCTCACAATACTCGATAGAACTACACTCTTTTCATCCACAGATGTTACAGTTTGTGGTGAAAGGTTTACTGTTTGAGTGATTACAGGAGTTGTGAGAATTTGGTCAAAAAATGGGATTTTCCAATTGAGTCCAGAAGACACTGAACGATAAAATTTACCTGTTCTGAGGTGGACTCCAGCCTCCCATTGGTCAACAATTTTCCAAGGTAGAACGTCATGGATAAAGGTTACTACTAAGTCAATTAACTTGTCAAACATATTTTTTTGATTTTGTTTACACAAAAATACACCATTTTTTTGAAACGGCAAAATATTTATAAATTACATGGAAAAAGATTTGGAAATATTAGAGAAAATCCTTAGGGACCAAAATTACACAACAGACTTCATTGTGATGATTTTACAACACTTAGTTAAAGAATTAGGACAGTCTTCCTTAGAAAGATTTACACCAAATTTTATCTACTCTGCATTAGCATTCGAACTTGGAAGAAATAAATCTAGAGAGATTGCAGAATACTTTGAAGAATTCAAGGAAAAAGGAAGTTATAGAACTACATTACAAAAAACCTTGGAAGATTCTCCAAGTTTTTCGAAATACACAAAATAAAAAACCCCATCCGTAGAAACGGACAGGGTTTGGCAAAATAGGTTGAGAATACACCATCTTGTGAGAGTCTTTACAGGAGATTATTTTTTTCCTCCGATTTCCACTTCCTTTTGAGAAGTAACTCTCAGTCACGGTCAATCAAATTAACCAATCCTTAAGTCGTAATATACTCTATTTTTACTCATCACTCTTCTAGGTTGCCACCCAAACTCATCCTTGGGGGATTAGAGAACTTTCAAAACAATCGTATCGGGCTTGGGACCCTTTACGGCCATGAACAACTCATGACTAAGTAGTGACCTGTCTACCACGACTGACGAACACTTTTCCTTTTAGTTTTAATGATTTGTTAGAATCCTTATTTTAACAAAGGGTTTGATTTGTGGATGTTAGATGTAGCGGTTCGTCAACCCAGCCATCCCATCTTTTGAACGAGACGATACTGAACTACACCTTGAAGTCTCCCGACCTCCATACTTTGAGTTTACTTCATAACTGACCACTTGGTAGAGGTCTGATAAGGAGAACAACAGCACCACCTGTTTGAACTCTTACCTTTCGGTTTTAAATCTACTCTAATATTGAACTCCGCAATTGTATAGTTGGATGACCATACTTCTCACAACAGCTCTACGAGTTATTCTTATTGGTGTTCCCACCTCAACCAAACGACCCACATCGCTCGGTCACCCAACCACTTTCTCTACAGTGTCACCCTCAATACTCAAGGTTAGATGATATCCCGCTTGTCTACTCGAGCTCCGTTTCCGAAGCCGCAACCGTTCCAATCAAGAACAAGTCACTTTATACTACTTTCATAGTTTATTTATGGACTATAGACCGCCCAATATCTTTATCAGTTATTTCAAAGTCAACCCGAAGGTCTCATCATCAACTCCTGAACGGATAATATTTTTATTCAAAGAACTTAAAAGTTAATGAAGAAAAGAGGAAACTTTACGACCAAGTGAACTTGGAACCTTTACTACCCCTTTTCTTCATTTGTCTTACAAAGGTAAGAATGTTTTTGGAAACAGTCAAACTTTTGGAAAACCTTTTTTGAAAAAATAATACAACGAATAATTCTAAGGACCCCCTACTCTTAATAGGACAGGTTTATTCGGTTATTGTTTCAAAGAACAAAACGATTCTCATCGTTTGGTTTTCAAAGATAGGAAGAACTTTTCAATTCGTCAAATCTTTTTAAAAAAAAAATAGGGAACCGTGATTTTACGACTAACGTAGTCAACCTATTATTTGTTGCGAGAGAAGGAATCGAACCTCCGACCTCAAGGTTATGAGCCTTGCGAGCTACCGCTGCTACTATCTCGCGATATGAGTTGTATGATAGACCCCCACTTTCCCCTAGTCACCTATCCACGTCATGCGCTGGTTGTACCAGCGGGAGTCATCATATATTATTTTTAAGAACTTATTTAGAAAATAAGTCCCACAAGCTTAAGTAATCTCTCGACAACACACTTGTGGGACATTTGTTTCACAAAGATAAGTAGAATTTTTGATTCAGTCAAATCTTTTATAAAACTTTTGGGTTTTGGGGATATCCTGTCTTCTCAGACAGAGAAATATAAATATATACGAATTGACGAAAAGTCAATCTTCTAATTTATTTATTTGTTTTATCATATCAATGGTTGCAAGAACTGTAACAACAATTAACAAGGATATGGACACGATTAGGATTATCATTATTTTAAAATTATTTCAGCCATTTTATAAAGATATTCCCCTGATGTTTCCTCACTGATTTCATCAATTGTGAAATATTTCGCGTCAGTGTGCTCCTCACCATCGATAGCATTTATTAAATCTGGTATAATCTCATCATCAACGTTTAGAAGATAAACATACATTAAACCTTTAACCTTTTTACCATCTCTTGTGTGACGAGGAATTAACCCAACAAATTTAAGTTCTTGGTCATCGATGTTAATAGCGGTTTCTTCGAAGAATTCTCTTCGAGCACCCTCTTGAGTAGTTTCTCCATCTTCGAGTTTTCCACCAGGGATTGACCACATTCCTGGGAATGAACCCAAGTTATTTCTCTTGCAAAGAAGAAGTTTGTTTTTACATTTTACGGCTACGCCAACGTATCTTTTTTTATCCATAGTATTTATATGTATATGAAGGTCAAAATTAATCAAAATATTTTTAATATCAAAACTTTAATCGATAAAAAATCCCAATCTATTGGAATGATGGGAAAAACTTTCGATTCTACGTTTGATGGTCTTCTTTTTCTTATGGGTGGAAAGAAACAATGTTTTTGGATGAAGAACTGTATCATTCCTTTGGATATCATAATGATTAAAAATAATGTCATTGTTAACATCCATCATGACTGCCCTCCTTGTAATGATGATGATTGTCCTTCTTATTGTGGTAGAGGGAATATCGTATTAGAATTAGAAGGCGGGAGCTGTGAAGATTTGAACATCCAACCAGGAGATACAGTTGAATATCTATTCTAATTCTTCCAAATCGTTTCTTTGACCTCTTCTTTGTGAGCAATATATCTTGCTAAGACGAAAAAGTAATCACTCAGTCTGTTTAGATACATTGATATCGGGTGAAGTTTTATAAAGTTATCCAAAACCTTACATTCTAAAACTTCAATTTCAGTTCTTCTCGCAATTGTTCTACAGATATGGGCTGTGGCAACTGACCTACTCCCCTTTGGTAAAATAAAATTTTTAAGTTCGGGTAATTCTTTATTCATTGTATCCATAGCTTCTTCAAGTGATTTGATATCTTCTTGAGTTACTTCTGTCAGTTCAATATTATTGTCGTTGATAATGATTGAACCAGCATTGAATAAATTCCATTGAATGATTTCGAAGAGTCCGTTAATATCTAATATCTCACTTCTGAGTAACCCTACAAATGAGTTCAGTTCATCTAATGAACCAACCGCCTTAATTTCTTGAATTGTTTTGGAGACTCTTCGTCCTGACAACAGACTTGTTGTTCCGTCGTCACCTTTCTTAGTATATACTTTATTTGCCATAGACAAATAATACAAAATTATTCTGGAGTTTCAACTGATTGCTTAGATTCTTCAATCTTTTCTAACAACTTCTTTCTAAATTCTTCAGATAACATCTTTAAGAATTTAATATAAGGCGCATCTTCTCTTTCAGGGTCGTATTTGTATGAACCTGATGGAGGTCTTTTAGCTCTTCCCAAGTAATTAAGACCTGATATGTTTGTGATACATTTGTGTCCTCCTGATTGAGATTGAATTAAATCCCAAGCATTGATACCGATTTTGTCCAACATTTCTTTTTGTTCTTCCGTAAGTTCTGTGAATGGTTTATCCATCATATCTTTGATTTGGTCCAAAACCTTTTCACCACCGTCCATCATCATAAACTTCCCACCATAAAGAGCATCAAAGTCTTTGAACGTGAACCCAACACTTTCGGGATTGACCGAAGTTTCACTAATCCATTTGATAGTCGATAAAGGTATTTTCTTTTCTTTGAGTTGACCTTCCCATTTCCCCAATACTTCTTGAGCGATTTCCCCAAGATTAACACCTTTAAGTTCCCTGTTCTTTTTGAACGGATTACAAGAAACCTGTAATAACCCAAGCGGCCATGCCATGATGAGAAAGTCTGCCTCAGGATTATTTCTAAATGGGGTATACCTATCATAAGACCCAGGTTTAAACATACTACCCCCACCGTATTGGAAAATAATATTGTCGCTGACTTTCGGAAAGTCCTTCATTGCTTTCGCATAATCTTCTGCATTTTTTTGTAATTCTTTTGGCTTTGGTGCGTTTGTTGCTTTCATCCAAGACTTGATATTTGTAAGAATTGAAAGTAGTGATGGTTCAGAGTTCATTACTAAACCCTCCAAAAATCCTGGTTTGTTTTTGAATGCCAACAATAGTTTGTTTATAACAAAACCAAGAAGCATTTTATTCTTTTGGAGTGGAGTTTCTTTATCGAATCTGAATAGATAGTTAACAACATCTTCTGCAGATAGTCCGTGTTTAGCAAAATCGGCAGAATCCACCGTATTAATTAATAAAATATCAGAACTTGGAAATAAGTCTTTTGGTGATACAACCTGTGAGATTGTTTCAACGTTCGAACGAGCTTGTCTGAATGATTTTGATGTTCCTTTTTCAGCACCAACTTGTTTATCGTGGTGGTCTGTGTGAATCTTGAACATTGGTTTACCATGTGCAAAATCAACTAAAACCGGCATGACATCACCTTCAGCATCATTCTTTTTGACCGCAAATTCTTTATCACCATATTGGATAATATGTGCTCCCACAACATCAATACCATTATTCTCAAGGTATTTCTTCATTGCGATTGCTGTAGTAACACCATCCAAGTCTTGGTGAAAATAGATTTCGGCCTTGGGATATCTCTTCCTCAAAGCCGAAATGTCTCTTATACCCGTCTCCTTAATTAATTTCTTCATTTAGAATGAGAACCAACCTGGTTTATATGACTTCCAAATTTTATACCACTCAGGTTTTTTCTCCTCTAAAGCATCTTCTGTATCTTCTCCCCAAGTTCCGTCTGTAGGATAAACTTTTAAAATGTCTTGAAGTTTCATTATCGCTTTTTCTGTTTCCGAGTTTCGTCCAGTTTTTCCATCTTCAACCAATTTAGCATTCAAAACTCTTTTATCGTTCAAGAATTTCTGAACTGCCAATGTGTGTTTTCTTTCCTCACTTTGTTCTTGGATTACCAACTTAACAATTTTAGTTAAGTCAGCTTCAGTGAGTCTAATTACTTTTGCCATATTAATATTTTAAAGTTAGTAAGTATTTTGATTTATTGATTAGACCTAACATCTCGTCTCTTAAGTTTAATAAGTCAGTATCATATCTACCATCAAGTTGGTCAGACATTCCTACCAAGAATTCAGTGATACCATCCATAAAGTTTTGAATACTCAGCGCTGTGATATCTTGAAACATTAGACCAAACTCAGGCTCGAATTCGGGTCTTCCATATTTACCCATCATTGTTTCTGTGAACTCATCAATCAAATCACCTAATCCATCATAAATCTCACCATATAATCTGTGTTTAGCGTCTCCAAATGTTTGCCAATGTAAAAATTTCCATTGGATTTGAATCTGCATCAATTTTTTAATTAGTTCTTCTTTCATCGAATAGTTTTCTTATAAATATAACAACAATAAAAAAAGGGGTTAATTTACCCCTTCTTTAAAATCTAATTTAGATTGTTTGTTTTTATCAATGAAATGTTGGACTCTATCCTTGGCAACTTTGGCATAGTTTTCACTAAGTTCAATACCAATCCATCGTCTTCCTCCTATCTCAGCGGCACATAAACTTGTTCCACTACCAGCAAAAGGGTCAAGAACCAAATCATTCCTGTAAGTCAAAATCTTGATAGCTTTCATTGGGATATCCAATGAGAACGTCGCCTTTGTCATTTGTTTTGTATCCGCAAAATAATCCCATTGACCATAAACCAAATCCATAAATTCTTTCTTATGTTCTTCTTGATAAACAGTTTTCTTTTTGGTTGTTCCATCCTCTTGTTCTAAGTCAATAACCTCACCAACCCATTCGGGCTCACCCTTAACTTTCTTAATATGTGTTTTCTTGTAAGCTAAAATAACACACTCCTTTGGGTTATAGATGTAGGGGGCTGATGGAGACATCCATGAACCCCAAGCCGTGGTTTTGCTTCTGTGAGGAGAATCTTCCTCCAAATCAACAATACCATAAAACTTGAATCCAATGTTTTTCATAATCTGCCAAACCTCAGAGACCATCAAGATTCTTCCACCTTTATCTTGTCTGTTAATTTCATAAGGAATGTTAATGGCAATCCTACCATCATCTTTCAATACTCTATATGCCTCCCTTAACCAATTCGCACTAAAGACTTTGTATTGGTCGAACTCCATGTCATCATCAAAAGAATCGTATGCAATACCAACACCATAAGGTGGTGATGTCACAATCAAATCCACAAATGATTCAGGCATTTCCGACATAACCTTGATACAATCACCATTGATAACCTTTCCTGTGTAATTTTCCATTATAATTTTCCTTCTTGTTTTAATTGTTCCCTAATTTTTGTTGCTGATATTTCACCAACCTCTTGAGGTGGGATGTGTTCGATGATGTCATACCCAACACCTCTTCCAAAGTTTACGGATTCTATATCAGGTATGACCATAACTTTAACCCTTTCTTGACCTATCAATTGCCAAAGTTCTTTCAGAATATTCGTATGAACTTCGTGAGCAAAGAATGGATTTTTTTCATCAGGTTTTATATCTCTAATACAAATAAGAACATTCTTACCTTCATTTAATCTTTGGTCTATCAACCATCTGTGTCCATCATGCCAAGGTTGCCATCTTCCAATAAACATCGAATATTGTTTTGACCCTGTGTTTTTGAGTTTGGGGTCACCCTCAACGTGAATTTTTTGCATAATCTAATACTTTTTTTGTTGATTCCTCAATACTTTCATTTGTTGTGTCAATGCTAAGGTATTTTTCTGTCGGTGCTTCATATTCTTTAACGAAGAAGTCTTCTCTACCTCTTACGTCAGTCGTATGAATATAAACCTCAACTAGATTATCCCCCATCTTTTCTTTGAACTTATCTCTTTGGTCTTTGTAGGGGGAAACCAAAGACACTAACACATCTTTACCTTTGTTATGAAGGTATTGTGCTATTTGTTGTGCGAGTTCAATATTCTTACGTCTACCAGTCTCTGAGTAATCTTTGTTTTCGAATAAATTTCTCAAGTCATCTCCGTCGATATGAAAGACTCTATAATCTCTAATTCTAAGAATTTCCTCACATATTGTTGTCTTACCTGAGCCAGGTTGCCCTGTTAACCAAATAATCATTTCTCCAAGTTTTTAATTTTTCTATCTAAATAAAATGCCGCTTTTTTTAAATCCTCCAATTCTTTGGTATCATCTTTTTTTCCCGCTCTTGCAACATATTTAACTACGTTGAATAAGTAGGCATCGTAGTCCAATCCCCAAGCCTCACACACTTTAATTACTTCGTATGGATTATCTACCCCGCCATAGTGAGCAGGTCCATTTACCATTTCTTTTGCTCTTTGGACAGCCGCGGGGAATAACTCTCTATCTTTAAGTTTTTCTTTTACTTCTTCTATTTCCATATTTTATTATTTGATATCAACGGTTTTATTTTTTCCAAGAGTTTTTATCATATCCGAACAATTCAAAATATCTCGGCATTCTATAATATATAATGTCAGCGATTTCTTGAGTATAAAATTTTTTCCAAAGACTATCATTTTCATTTGAAACATTAATTTTAATACCAACGTCCTTTTTCAATTCACCACTTTTAAAGTATTCACTATTAGTAATGAAAGGAATTTTACTGTAATCTTCATATAAATTTTCCAATCTAACAGGGTAGTCAGGAATTCTTTGAGAAAAATCTACACATTCATTAGATATGATATCAGAATAAACGGTTGATTGATAAATAAAAAATCTGAAATTTTCTTTATTTATTTCATTATAGATAAATTCTTCAGGTCTTCTATTAAATGTATACTCAGAAAAAAATCTCGAGTATGGATTTCTAACAGCTGACAAAATTTTATAATTTTCATGACCATGAAACAAATTACAATAATGTTTTTGAACAACATTATTTTCGATTAAAGTCAAACTATCATTTTCTATTCTATAATACTTAAAATCATATTTGTTCATGATTTTTGCCATGTGGGATGTTCCGCATTTTTTCCAAAGCCACAAAATAATCTTATGTTGCTTAGATAAATTTATAGCGGAATTAAGTTCTTCGAAAGCTTTTGGTTCAATGGGCTTATTCACCCAAGAGTCACTATTCCGAATCAAGTTATCTATCTCCATTTCCCCACTTTTTTTCCATATACTCAATGTATCGATGAGATTTATTTCCATTGTATAACATCCATACAAAATAGTAATCAATCCACCAATCAAGTTTTTTGAGAATTTTTTTCATCAGATTTATTATGAAAAGTATTTTGTTAATGCTCCTATCTTGTCATCAGCATCGACCAACATCTGAAGGGCTTCTTCTGCATTTTTATAAAAATCTCCTGTTGAATGGTCTCCAATTCCAACCGCGTGGTTAGTTAGTAACTCTAAAGATAACAAGGCTTTAGATTTTTGTGCTTGTGCTTCCAACAAAAGCATTTCCACCAAATTTTTCTTTACGTTTCCCATTACTTAGCTTTTTTTCTTGTTTTTACAAATGGTTCTTCGCTTTCAATACCGTCCATTTGTTTTGGATTTGATTTCTTTTCCTGTTTTGGTTCATCGGCAGTTTTAGCAAACTGAGCTTTATATTCCGACTTAGGAATGTATGCCCACATACTTCCTACCATGTTGTAAGCGGTTTTGTCATCAACTCTTTTGATGTCACCTACTTCCACCCCTTTGGATGGTTTGATTGCTTTAATACACTTCATTGGTTTTTTCCTCCATGTTTTGATTTATAATTAATAAAATTTCTGATTCATTTTTTCCTTCTTGGTATAGTTTATATATTCTTGACGACACATCATCATCAAATAATAACATATCACTTTTTCCATAATATCCTTTAAGGTCATTGTTCTCCAATGCCTTGATACTATACTCTAAACTAACAAATCTTTTGTTAAAACCCATATTAAAATATAAGTAAATTATATTTCAGAGTCAAAGTTTTTTATCTTTTCAAAGTTAACAACTTGATAAACATATGCCATTATTTTCCTCTTCACAATTGGAATAAGGGTTGGTTCCATGGGAAATTCTTGAGAGGTTTTCATTTCGAAAACTGGCAATTCTTGATAAAACGATTGATTGTTCCAAGAAGAAAAATTATCCAAGATTGTTGGGAGTGTCATATCAACAGGTGAGTCTTCAAAAATTAAGGATAGATAAGTCTTACTATTAATATCATCTCCTTTAATTTTTTTAATATCATATTCCCAAACTAAAATCTTATCTTCACTTTTTTTATAATAGAATAGATAACCCTTTCCATACCCCAAGTTTGATTTGTTTTTTCTTAGACTGATGGTAACGTTATCGTAGGCTAAATTCCAAATTGATTTTGCTTGATTGAACGCATCAAACAATTTGTTTCCTGAATATCTTATAGTTTTATCCAGTTCTTCTTCCTCTTGATTTGTAAGTTCTCTCGGTTTTTTTGGATATAACTCTTTTAATAGAATCTCATCATCACAAGATTCAAATTTCTTTTTGGTTAAGAGAAGAGTATTTTCTTTAATTAAAGATTGTAGATTTGCTAAGTGTAGTGACAATTCAACAAAGTCAGGATAAATTTCAAACTTATCAAACCTCTGTTCACACTTTTGTAAATAATCAAGCAGAGTATATTTGTTGAACTCAAAATCAAGTGGCTCTTTCAACAACCATTCGGGGTCCAACTTGAATGTCATTTTTTTCTTTCTTGCCATATGTAAATTATAACTTGAATTTTGGTGTTAATCAATTCTCATAACATAAAATAATGTATCATTAACTCTTATCTCATCATAGTTTCCATCATAACTGTTCACAATTCCATAACCATCAGCATCAATAACCCCTTCGATGAACTCATCTCTATCAATATAATCTTCCCACTCTAATCCAAACTCATTCATAAAGTGTTCAGGGTCACTTCTTACATCACTCAAAAGGTCTTCTACTTTTTCATCAATCAAATCTTGAGGAAATTCACCCTCGGGATTTGATTCAATTTCTTCAATTTCATCTTGTAGTTCAGAAATCATATCATTTAACTCATCTATTTTTTCTTCAATATCCTCATTATCTTCATCTCCAAAGTCGTCCTCCAATTGAGAGATTAAACTTTCTGTCTGTGAAATTCTTTCTTTGTTAATCTCAATCTTTTCTTCTTGTTCATTGGATAATTCTCTTTCACTTTCATCAAAATAAACATCAGGGTTATTCTGAACATCTTCGTTATAAACGTCTTCAGCATAACCTACCACAGCTTCTTCATCAATATATCCTCTAGCAAAAGATGCGTTAAATCCTGCATATCCTACGTCATCAATTAAGTTTTCAACATAATCTTCGGCACTTCTCTGCATTTCATCGGAATCACCAACTGCATACCTTTGACCATCCAAGTCTGCATTTATAACCTCGAATTCCGTCATTTTATAATGTTGACCAATCGGAATTAAATTATAAACATCTATTTTATTATCGAGCTCATCCAATTCGTCCTCCAAATCACTTATTTCATCTAAAAGGTCTGTTCTTACATCATCACTATTATCATATTCTGTCTGTAATCTTTCGATTTCATCTCTGAGTCTTTGAATTTCAATTCTATCTTGAGTCGTTAGAGGTTCAATCTCATTATTATCTGATAACCATTCAAATAAGGCATGTGCTTTCAAAGCAACATCATCTGGGTCATCACTTAAACTCCATTCACCATTTGCTCTCCTTTCATCAGCATCCTCACTTAATTCTCTCACTCTTTGTTGTTTTCTTGCTCTTGCTAATCTATCTTTTTCTTTTTGGGCGGCTTCTTTGTCCCTATATACTTTCAATTGTTCAGCAAATTGACTTTCCATGTATTGGTCGATTGCCGACATTAATATCTTATAGTCTTCATCAGCAAAAATCCATCCTTTGTTGAAAGAATTGTCTTTTGCATCCCACCAAGATTTATCTCCTTCAAACTTATTTAATAAAGCAACTTTATAATATGGGTCATCTGCTTTAAGTCTCTTGTCGATGATATAAAATAGTTTACCATCTTCATTGTAACGATTGAATTGATTGTTCTCTTCTGCTGCGGTGCACCATTTAGTTCCCTTACCATAATAACAAGACGTTTTATGGTTAAGTGGGTTTACAATAAAAAATTTATCATTCTCGAAAACAACATTTCCACCCTCAACTTGTCTTACAACTCTTCTTTGTTTGGTTTGATAATCTTCTAATGCAGATATTAATTGGTCGGCTGACTTATATTGATAAAGGTCGGTGATTGGTAAGTTCGAAGAGATTGTGTGGAACTTATTCACCGCATTATATAATTTTGAGAGTTTCTCGTCAAATTGTATCGCATCAAGATTTTTCCCAACCCAGTTCAAATATTTTGGAAGAAACATTTTAACAATCCTATCAATCTGTTCCTTACTAAATTTCTGCAAATAACTGTTTTGGAAATCCTCAACCCTACCCTCATTTAAAATTTTCAAAAAATCCATGCACTTTTATTTGATAAATATTCTTTTTAATTTATATTTCCAATAAAGATAATATTTATTCTTATAAACTAATCAAATTATTTCATTATGGGATGCGGATGTAAAAACAAAGGTAATCAAAACCCAGCACCAGCCACTGAAGCAGCAACACAACAAGCCGCTCAGGCAAACGCTGTAACTCAAGAATCAGTTAAAAGTTCTATCAAAAAAACAATCGAAAAGTATTACAACGTAAACAAAACTTCTTCGACAAACGGATGGGTTAAAGGATAATAATTCAATTTAAAACATTTATAGATTAAGGGACAAAAATTTGTCCCTTTTTTTGTATTTATAATCAATGGAGATTGAAGAATTTTTAGAAATGTTTAATAACAATGACTTAGACGTTAAGAAATATTTTAACGACTATGCCACTTGGTTTTCTATTTTGAAGAGGAGAGGTCTTATGGGTGAGGTTGACCCCAAGAATGCCGTAGACAGTGAAGAATGGCAAAATGAATATTTGTTATGGTTATATGATAACGATAAGGAAAATTATTACAAATGGATTCAAGGCTTACTAAATGATATCGTTGTCGAAAATGGTCAGGTTTATTTGGAGGTAAGCGATAGAGGTGAGTTAGCACGTTTGTTCTGTGATGGACACAGATATGATATGTCAAGGCACACAATAGAACAAATATTAAGTAATGACCCAGACGTTTTCGAACCTTATTGGGACACAACTGAGAATGTTTATAGAGATGTAATAGAGGAACTAACTCCTGAAAATGATAAAAGATTACAAGAATATATTGTAGAAAATTTAAAAGGAACACAAGTATATCCTGAAACATCTTTGTTAGAAGAAATTGCCACTGAACAAGGTCATCCTGAATATGTTGAGGTTACAATGGAAAATGTTAAAAGAATTATTGATGATGAAGAGACCATGAATGAACTACTCCAAGATGAACTTTCAGACCTCAAGAGTGAACTATATTCAATCCATAATGGTGCGTACAACTCAGCTTATGAAGATGAAGTTTATGAAGAAATATGGAGTGAATTGAGTGAATATTTTGTAGGCCATGGTGAATGGAGCACAAGAGCTCACCCATATAAGAAAAATACACAGATAGATTATTTTAAGATTCCGATTAATGACTTTGAAGGTTACGTAAACGAATATTTAAATAACAATAAGAATTATGGTAATTCAGGAACATTAGAGTATCACGGAAGCTTCATCGCAATAATGGCTGAAGATAGAGATTGTTTAAGTGCTCAATCACCTGATTATCCTGACAGTCGTAAAGTTGATAAAAACATAAATCTATTCTTCAAAGATTACATTTAATGGATTTAACAAAAATCATATCAAAGGTCTTGACCGAACAAAGAGGTTTTACCCCACCCAAGAATCCTCCAAAGAATATCAAAAACATATTGAGTCAAGTTCAGTTGTTCGAAGTATACCCAAGTATATTTGCCGTTGTTATCAAAGATGACAGATTAAGAGCCAGAGTTTTCATGCGTTACCAAGAATTCTATGAATCAGACTCAGACACATTCAGAGGTAAAGGATTCAAATGGAAAGATTATACAAAGTATTACAAAGAGAAAACAAAAAACGATATCTTCACTTACCATGAAGATTGGGCAGGTTACAACATTCCTTGTAATTCGATTGAGTCTTGTATTGCTTTAATCCCTGACCTTAACTTCTATGATTTAATTATGTTCAGCATCGTTGATACAGTTAGAAAAATTGTCGGTAATGATGATTATTATTTAATTGGTATCGACCAAAGTAATGGTGAAGACCCATCCTTAATTTATCATGAGGTTGCTCACGGTCTTTGGTTCTCATCACCTGAATACAAAAGCCAACAGTCTTACAACATCGAAAACATGAACCAAGTCACAAGAAATCAAGTTGCAAAAAAGATTTCAGGTATGGGTTATGGTGAAAATGTTATAGATGATGAGATTCAAGCATATTTATCTACAGGCATTGGTGATGATATGAAAAGAATCAAAGGTATCAAAGAAGCTCAAATCCCTTTCAAAGACACTTTTGATGAATACTCAACTCAAATCAAACCTAAACAAATACCAATCGATTGGAGAACTGACTTAGACAAATGATGAAATTTATACCCATATTAGAAACTGTTATTTCAGAACAGAAAAGATTCAAGTTTGACCCCGAGACTTATGCAAATATGTTAAGAGTCACTGATAAGTTATGGGGGTTGAGAAATAAAGAATTGACAAGAAAGACACAAGTTGATGGGTTCAAATTCAAAACGTCTGATGGAGTTGACGGTTATGTAAAAATAGTTGTTAACCCGAGATTAAAGTATATTGGGTATATGGATACAAAACCAAAGGATTCTCGTGACCCAATGGATTTTGTAATGGAAGTTCAACCGAAAGAATACGTCTCAAAAAAGAACTTATTCTTAACGATATACCATGAAATGCTTCACGCCACTGACCCATCACAATCCACCAAGATGAGCCAAAAGTATTTAACTACTTACAACGAAAAGAGTGATAAACAATATTGGGGTCACCCAATCGAATTTAGAGCAATTACAAATGAATTCTTGGAGGGTTTGGTTTTAGAATATAAGAGAAGATTTAGTAGACTTAGAAATCAAGAAAACAGAAAGTTTCTTTCAAAATCCCTTAAGAACATTCTTAACTACTTCGCCAAAGGTGAACCTTTATCCAAATTATCTCTTGATATAATTAGTAGAATAAATGATGAACATGTTTTAGATAATAAAATATCTCAACTTGTTTCTGATATGCCAACAGATTTCCCTGGTGTCTCTGAATTTATGGGTAAAAAGGAGGAACCTTATTACATTACATACATTGAATTGATTAAGAAACATAATCCTGAAATATGGAAAAGGTTCCTAACCATGTTATACAACACATCTTATGAGATTGAAGATATTCTAAAAGAAAAAGGGGTTTAAATTAACCCCTTTTCTTTTGCTTTATTTTCTAATATTGTTAGTTTAGATTCGTTATCGTCAAGAATATCTGATTGTTCTTTAATTGCTTCTAAACATAATGCAATCATATCAAAATACTTCACTTGATAATATGAATTTTCTTTATCAGACTTGAAAACTAATTCAGGAATAACGTGTTGAACCTCTTGTGCAATGAAACCTATCTCACGTTCTGTTTCTCTATTCTCTACTTGATAATCAATATTTTTCCAATCGAAGTATACACCTCTAAGTTTTAGAACTTTATCTAATGCTCCTTCAATTGTTTTAATTTCTTTTTTGAATCTTCTATCTGAAGGTCCTGGTGCACCTGTTGCTCCTTGTGCACCTTGAGCACCTTGTCCACCAGTTCCTCCCGCAGGGCCAGTTCCACCCGGAACACCTGTTCCACCGGCATAACCAGGAGCACCAGTAAAACCTGTAGCCCCTTGAGCTCCTGTTGGACCTCCTCCTCCTGTGGGACCTGGAGCACCCTGAGCACCTTGCGGTCCTGGTCCACCACCTTGAGAGCCTTGAAATCCTTGTGGACCTGTAGGTCCAGCAGCTCCCTGAGCTCCTTGTCCACCCCCACCTCCTTGTGAACCTTGTGGACCAACTGCTCCTTGAGCACCAGTGGGTCCTGTTGGACCCTGAGCACCTTGGGCTCCTTGTCCACCGCCTGGTCCTGTTGCACCTTGAGAACCTGTCGGACCTTGGCTACCCTGTGGACCAACTGCTCCTTGAGCACCAGTGGGTCCTGTTGGACCCTGAGCTCCTTGGGCTCCTTGTCCACCGGTTGCTCCTTGAGCTCCTTGTGGACCTTGACCACCTTGACTTCCTTGTGGTCCAATAGCACCTACAGCTCCTTGTGGACCTTGACCTCCTTGGGCACCTTGTGGACCTTGTATACCTGTTGGACCCTGAGCACCTTGTGGTCCTTGTGCTCCTTGAGTACCTTGTGCTCCTGTCGCACCTTGAGCACCTTGAGGTCCTTGTGGTCCACCTGTTCCTTGGGCACCTTGACCTCCAGCAGGACCTTGTGCACCTTGTGCACCTTGACCACCTTGACTACCTTGATTACCAACGGCTCCTTGAGCTCCTTGAGGTCCTTGTCCCCCTTGGGCACCTTGAGCACCTTGACCTCCAGCAGGCCCTTGCGCACCTTGTGAACCTTGTGGTCCTTGTGAACCTTGCGGTCCAACAGCTCCTTGAGCACCTTGTGGTCCTTGACCACCTTGAGCACCCTGTGAACCCTGCGCTCCTGTTGGCCCTTGGGAACCTTGTGCTCCTTGAGCACCAGCAGTTCCTTGAGCACCTTGACCTCCTGTTGTTCCTTGTGAACCTTGTGAACCTTGTGCTCCAATAGCTCCTTGAGCACCTTGACCTCCTGTTGTTCCCTGAGCCCCTTGAGGACCTTGGCTACCTTGAGCCCCTTGGGCTCCTTGAGCCCCCTTAGGTCCTTGAGCACCTTGAGGTCCTTGCTCGCCAGAATTTCCTTGAGCACCTTGTCCACCAATATCTCCTTGGAATCCTTGCGAACCTTGTGGACCTTTAGCTCCTTGAGAACCCTGTGGTAGTCTATTACCAAACCATCCAGTCGAGTTTATAAGAACTGATTGTGAATTATTACCCATACTCACAAAGTTGAGAGCAGCGTTAGTAATTCTGAAATTAGGATATGTGTTATCAATTTGTAGATTCCATGATTTTGCACCTTCCGAAAATACAAGACTTCCTGATTGTATTTTCCACCCAATTATTGTGTCATCAAGACTTTGAAAGTTTACAGTAGGGACAACGGGAATTATATTAATATTTTCAGCCACTTATTGATTCTTTTAGTAAATTTATTCTTTCGAGTATTGATTCAATTCTTTTCTGATTTTCCTGAACACTACCGACGCCGATACTCACCATATAATTATATTGAACTGACTTATACCCGTCATCATCTGTAAAAACAACTTCAGGTAGAACCTCTTCTAAATCTTGGGCAATAAATCCTATTGATGAACCCGTGAACGCAAACTTGTTTAAATTTAGTTTATTATTCTTGATTTTTTCATGTTCTTCATCCCAAATAAAAGAAACTCCTTCAATTTGTTTTGCAATTGACAATGGATTTTCAATCTTCTTAATATTGTCTTTAAGTCTTTTATCTGATGGCGGACCTGTAGCACCCTGAGCACCCTGAGCACCAGTTGAACCAGTTGGGCCTGGACCTCCTGTCGGGCCTGGGGGACCTGTTGGTCCACCTCCTCCTGTAGGTCCTTGTAATCCTTTAGCACCTTGTGCACCTTGTGGGCCTGTTGCTCCACCACCACCTGTCGCACCTTGAGCACCTTCTGCTCCAACGGCTCCAACGGCTCCTTGCGCTCCCTGAGTTGTTGAAGTTGGTCCCACAGCACCTTGTGCACCTTGTGGTCCTGTTCCACCGGTTGCACCCGCAGTTCCACTTTGAGCACCTTGAGCGCCTTGTGGTCCAATTGGACCCGTAGCACCTTGAGCACCTTGGCTAGCTCCCTGAGGACCTTGGGCTCCTTGAGCACCTTGTCCTCCCGTAGCACCCGCAGTTCCGCTTTGAGCACCTTGAGCACCTGTTGGTCCAATTGGACCCGTAGCACCTTGAGCACCTGTGTTAGCCCCTTGGGTTCCTTGTGCACCTGTAAAACCTGTAGGACCTGTTGCTCCCGCAACGTCACCTTGAGCTCCTTGTGCTCCTGTAAAACCTGTAGGACCTGTCGCTCCCTGAGCTCCTGTAGGAACACCTTGTGGTCCTGGATTACCCGTAAATCCTCTTGCACCTGTAGCACCTGCAGTTGCACTTTGTGCACCTTGAGCACCCGTAAAACCTGTGGGTCCTTGAACTCCTTGGGCTCCTGTATTTACACCTTGAGAGCCTTGAGCTCCTTGAGCTCCCGTCGCTCCTGTCGCACCTGCAGTTGTACTCTGAGCACCTTGAGCACCTGTATTTCCTGTTGGTCCCGTAGCACCTTGAGCACCTGTGTTTGCACCTTGTGTTCCTTGAGCACCTGTATTTCCTGTTGGTCCTGTTGCGCCTGCAGTTGTGCTCTGAGCACCTTGGGCTCCTGTGTTACCCGTAGGTCCTTGAGCACCTACGGCACCTGAAACTACACTGGCAGGTCCAGGATTTCCTGTAAAACCTTTAGCACCTTGAGCACCTTGGGCACCTGTGTTGGCTCCTTGTGTTCCTTGAGCACCTGTATTACCTGTAGCACCCTGAGCACCTTGGGCACCTGTATTGACTCCTTGTGTTCCTTGAGCACCCGTATTACCAATGGCACCTTGAGCACCTGTGGCACCTTGGACATCACCCGATAAACCAGGAGCCCCTGTATTCCCTTTAGGACCTTGAGCACCTTGAGCACCTGTATTAGCACCCTGTGTTCCTTGAGCACCTTGTGGACCTTGGAATCCCTGAGCTCCTTGAGAACCAGTAAATCCACTAATACCTGATTTAGGACCAATCCACACACCCACAGAATTAATCATTGGAACACCACCAAAATAAGTAACACCTCCAGTTATAGAAGCTCCTGAGGTTGTTATATTTGTATTGCTTATTTCAAAACCTGCTGCAACGGTTGCTGATGATAAAGATAAAGCTCCCGTAGATTTAACGTTGAATTGCAACTTTGCACTACCATCATCAAAGACAATGTGTGGGTCGGTATTTGCAGTTGTTCCTGTAGGATATATAATAACGTTAGGCATTATATCAATTGATTTTCTATTTCGTTAATTTGTTTTTTTATTTCTTCTATAAATACCTGTTGTGATTTTATAGCTTCAACTAATACACCATTTAATTTATTATAATCAATATAATAATATCCTTCACCATTTATAGAGACTACTTCAGGAAAATATAATCTTACATTTTGAGCAATTAGTCCGATTGCATGAAGTCTCTTGTTCTTTTCGAAATACTCATATTGGGATTTATTCAAATTGGTATTCCAATCGTATTCCACAGCTTCCAACTTCATTATCTTTTCTAAAGCATCGTATATTGTTTCAATCTTTGTTTTTAAATTAACGTCCGAATAACTTGAACAGTTTCCCTCGATAAATCCATTTCCACAAGTATATTGTAATAAATAACATGTTCCCCCTTCAGCAGCATAAGCCTGGTTACCATTAAAATCACAAACATCGTCAACACAATTGGCAGCACTAATGTATTTGTTTGAGAAAATTCCCGGTGACGCATTATCCTGACGATAGTTACTCGTTAAAGGAAAGCTACACGCTGTGCTACAGAAACTACCGGTATAAAACACATAAATTCCACAAGTTCTTCCCGCAGGACCTGTAGCACCTTGAGCCCCTGTAGCACCTTGTGAACCTGTTGGTCCTGTTGGACCAGGACCTCCTGTTGGTCCAGCTCCTCCTTGAGCACCTTGTCCCCCTTGCGCACCAACAGCACCTTGAGCACCTTGAGCACCTTGTCCACCACCACCTCCTGGTGCTCCTGGTTTACCCTGAGCTCCCTGTGGACCACCCGTACCTGTAGCACCTGTGGGTCCTCTTCCACCAGTACCACCCTGAGCACCTGTTGGACCTGTCGCTCCTACTGGTCCTGTTGGACCTTTGGCTCCTTGAGCTCCTGTTGGACCTCCTGGTCCTGTTGGACCTGTTGCTCCCTGAGCACCGAAAAATCCAGTTCCTCCCTGAGCACCTGTTGGACCTCCTGGTCCTGTTGGACCTTTGGCTCCTTGAGCTCCTGTTGGACCTCCTGGTCCTGTTGGACCTGTTGCTCCCTGAGCACCGAAAAATCCAGTTCCTCCCTGAGCACCT
>JACCDP010111272.1_pt1 | contig 41843 bp, 66 predicted proteins | sample 7445841 | NCBI WGS metagenome assembly JACCDP01 (sample SAMN15323441, study PRJNA562643) | freshwater metagenome | isolation source: river surface water | place: USA:Blue River Watershed | collected 2017-08-17 | reverse complement strand
GTCGAGGGTCGGTTCGGCATACTTTACACTGAGATTTTATTCGAATATCATGGTCATCGTACGGTCAAAATGATTATACATACAAAGCTTACACAAAGATAACGACATGTTCATTCTACACCAATAACCTTTATAGATTTAGAAAAAACTTTCTGGACCGATTCATCAATCATCGTCTGTATATCATTCGACATCATCTCGATGAATGTGTTCCATTGTTCCTCCGAGAGTTCCTCTGGTTTCTCCGTCATGTGTATCGCCCTTGCAACGGCACACCCATTGTGTTTTACAGCGTCATACACATCGCGCAAAATACCTCTAAACATATCGTCTAACATTTCGTAACCGAGGCCATGTGTTTGTTTGACAGGTTTAGACAGAACATATTCTTCAGTGCGTAGCCTTTCAATGACTTTGTCAAATGGGACATTTCTCGATCCGTGGATATCAAATGCATGCGTGAGTGTTGTATCCAATATGACGTGCATGTGTAAATGACCGACCGAGTGATTTGGGTGTTCGTGAAACCAGAATGATAAATTCTCCTTCTTGGCATTTCGTAGACTGTCCATCGCGTAAACAAAATGATCATTTATAGCCCCGGAACGAACATGCTGCTCGAGCAACATGACAAAAAGTTTTTCACGATATTTTGGTGTACTGAAAACATCTCTTGTCGTCTTTTGCATATACTCAAGTAGAGCAATATCCGTGTGAAGAAGCGTCTTTACGTTATAAATTCGTTGTTTGGGTACGGTCAATAGATGTACCCATGACATTGCAGCTCGTCCCTCATTATCAGGATATGGCAGGGCTGAATTGAGATAAATCACAATGTTTTCATCTTCGTACAAATTGGGAAATCGATTGTCATTCATATACGTAAACGCCGGAACATCCGTCCCGAACGATCTCATACCCTTGAGGAGGTCCCATGATGGATCGACAACATCACCAGGCTTCTGTGCCCGAAAAGCATCAGCTTGTTTTTGGAGATTCATATTCAGATATGTACAGCATTTTTTAAGTGGAGCTAAACACTTAAAAAACGCTCCCAACAGGGTTTGAACCTGTGACATTGAGGTTAACAGCCTCACGCTCTACCGACTGAGCTATAGGAGCTTCTCGAGTCTTTTAATGACATACTCAGGTCAATGTGCCATCCGAGTTTCGATCTCGGACTGAAACTTCATAAGAGTTCCGTGCTTACCATTACACTAACGGCACTGACCCTACTGGGACTCGAACCCAGATTTTAAGCTTAGAAGGCTTACACTCTATCCCGCTGAGTTATAGGGCCTGCCTCCATTGGGGGTCGATCCCAAGACCTTTCGCTTACGAAGCGAATGCTCTACCAACTGAGCTATAGAGGCTCTATCTGACCTGCCGGAATCGAACCAGCGACCGAAGGATGGCTTGCAAACAACTACAGTCCTTCGCTCTACCAATTGAGCTAAGGTCAGGTGGGCTTACGCCCATTGAGATAGTGACGTATTTCTTTAAATCACTGTCCACAGCCACACCCGCTCACCTTCTTGGGGCCATAGACCAGTTGCCACACGAAGTGGGTCAGAACTACAAACACGAGGGCGTGCAGAAGCAGACCACCTACCTTGGGAAGACCATCGGCGGTGGCAACCCAACCACCGAGCAGTGAGCGGACAAGCATGAAAGCCTGTGGACTGGCGAGCAATGCAAACGCCGCAAAAGGAATAATCTTCTTCGTAGGGTCCATTTGATATTACAATACTAGAAATTATTTTGCATACTTGAATACGCGTCTTGAACTTTGGTCTTAATCTTCTTCTCAAGTTCGGCTGTCATAGTCGGAGCAAGTGAAGCTCCGTAACTGTCAAGATCAAACATGTTTCCGACTTCATTATCTGTGCCGTCGAGGGAGGTTGTTGCGGGGCCATATGAATCGACTGCTTCGACATTTTGAACTGGTGCCATTGATTCAATCCACGACTTGACTTCAAGTCCAACAAGAAGTTTTCCATCGTTTGTGAGAAGTGTCGGGACACGAGTTACCTGTTTGTCAGGAATGCCATGTGTGGTGACATTATGGAACCGCATCACTTTGACGAGTGCCGGATTTTCTTGGATGAGCTTTATAATTTGGGCTGAGTACTGACATCTATCACTATATACCAGCATAGCCATTACTACACCTCCAGGGTTTTCGTATTTTTTTTTAACGCGCTATGGTAATGAAGGATGATCAGGTCATTGTATTTTTGCTCCTGGCATTGTTTGGGTTCTTGGTGTGGAACTCACAACGCTCCTCGTCTGAGCGTTTCGAAAATGCAACTGATGAAAAACCAGTCGAACCGGCTATCATTCAGTCGATGATCAACTCAATTCAGGCTCGTGTCCCCGACATATATCCTGTCCAGACAGTCTATGTCCATACCATGAAGGGTTCGGAAGGCTCCGAAATATATAATGCGCGAATTTTGTTTATGAATACACGTGGTTACTTTGGTATCCAATATGATGTTCAGGCTGATGCACAGGGCAAGCTTTTGAACGTGACGGGCCAAGTAGCCCCTGATGTCGAAGGTCCATTTTTGCCATTTTCTGGTGAAAAATACACCAGCTATGAGGACATTCAGACAGCTCTCGACAAACAGTTTGATGACCTGAAGGCCACTGCAGTCCCAGGGTTTGACTCGAAGCTTGGAAAATGGCTCGATGATACACGTATTCAGCAGCGCGCCCAGGCGATGGTGCAAGCCGCGCCAGCCATGCCATGAATTCGCCTCTGCTCATAATATGATTGTATCTGCAAAGACACTTGCAGAACGAGAGAAGAAACGTCTCGATGTCAAAAAAGCTACATATCGTGCCATCCTGGAACAGTTTTCAAGGAAAATATCGAATGCAGCGACACTCGGTATGCATGAAGTTTTTCTGACGACACCCAGATTTGTCATTGGATTTCCAGCCTACGATGTCCAGGTCGCATGGGTATATCTTATGCGCCAATTAGTTCGACTCGGTTACACTGTTAAACCTACAACTCCACTGAATATGCATGTCACTTGGGATAAACCTATACCGTCAACACATGCAGTGATTATCGATCACTCGACTGACGAACAACTTCCGACGCTTGCAAATCTTCACAAGACTGCGCAAACTATTCGTTCAAAAAAACGTTGATGATTGTAAATGGATGTGCTCGTTGAAGCCGAGCGCAAATACATGGCCAAACTTTCAAGTGCAATGACACCGGTCATGATTGATGCTTTTTTTGATTTGTACGCCGAGGCAAAGAAAGTATCACAGGGGCGAAAGACACTCATGCAGTTTCAGGCGCTACTCGTCGAGATTAAAAATTGGAACAACACCATCGTGAAACAGCACACGGATGCCATCATCAAAACATGTGCTATGTTTTCGAACCTGCTTGCGGCTGTCTTTGTCATATCGGTAAAGATCATGTCGGCCGTGCGCATCTCAAATGATTCTAGAAAACTAAACATTAAACTTCCGACTAACGATGTATTTGTTCACTCATGTTATATCGCGGCTGCAAAAGATCTTTACGAAGATCCTTTTATTATTTCGAATGAAATGAAAGACTCTGAAAAGCGTGCTCAGTTGACACATAGATTTACAAAGTGTATCAAAGATGTCATCGAGGATTTCATCCCAGTCCAGCAAATTTTGGACACGTACATTCCTGGATTTACCGGCGGTGAACTGGACATTGACCACGGAACTGGTGCCGACCCAGCCGACGTAGAGGAGCCAGAAGAGCAACCGATGACGATGACTGAAGAACCCGCGTCAGACCCCGTGAAGGAGGCAGTCGAGCCTGCCACAGAAATACCTCCTATGGCTGACACTGAGAGCGAAGTCAAGGATGTACCCGTGACGCCACCTCCAGAGCCAGCAGTCCACCAAGAAACACTGTTCGATGATGCACCAGAGAAAAAGTAGTGCATCTAGTATATGGATCACTACTTTCGTAATCCAATGACTGCAGCCGCAATCGCAGGTGGTGTGACAATCGCTTATATTCATCTGAAAGCCTCTATGAACAAGGAAAAACTCCAAAATTCAGCCTATTTCAAACCAGCCTTTCTCGTCGCGGTTCTTGTGTATATCATCGTCCAGCAGGGGAATGCATCCCGTGAATCTATATCATCCGACCCATTTTGAAGTTAAAGTAAAGCGACACAAAGATATTTAATGGCGACCACCGTCTCAGCCTTCAATGACATGATGCAGCAATTCCTCGACGAACTCGTACTCACTTTCCCAGAGGAAAAGTCGTTCGTCAAGTTCCAGGCATCTTTCAGTCTTGTACGTAAAACTCGTCCACGTATGGTTCTCGAAAAATACATGAGTTCTATCGGCCCGGTTTCATCTCAGTTGATGGAGAAGAATGAGGTTTTTTTCAAGGAGAATGCCGATAATATTGAGCTCCTCAAAGAGCTTGATCTCATGAAGATTTGGACAGACGATTTGTCTCAGAATACGAAGGAGGCGATCTGGAAATACCTTCAGACGCTGTATATTCTGGCCACGACTATTTCGGCTCTCCCAGCCGAGACTCTGACAATGATCGAGAGTGTTGCAGAGAAGTGTGCTAAGCAGATGTCCGAGGAGGGTATCTCTTCCGAGGAGGCACTTATGAAGAATATGGCCAGTCTGATGTCTAATCTCATGGGCCCACAGGGCGGTCTGAAAAAGTTCTAGGTGTATTTCAATATGGACATTGTGCAAGAAGTGTTCCAGAAGGACAAACTTATGAATTTCTGGCCAACGAATCGTCAGTCTGCAAAGGAGCGTGTCGAAGCGACGACACGTTTCGTCATTTATGCGTCAATTGCAGTCTATGCAACAAGTCGCGATTCACGCGTCGTACTTTTGGGGTTGCTCGTGCTGACCGTGTTGTATATTCTTTATTTTAATGGAATGATCCCAGACGGCGAACGGTCGGAGACGTATAAGCTCGATACTTCTGGTTTCACTATGCCTTCGCGTGAAAACCCTATGGGCAATATATTGATGGGCGAGTATTCAACAAATCCGGATCGCGAACAAGCAGCCTGGTACCCCTCAGTCCGTGAAGAAGTTCAAAAAGAGTGGAACGAAATCCATCCGTTTGAGCGTGTTCGTGACGCCGAACGTAATTTCTATACTACTGCCAGTACAACCATCCCGAATGACCAGGCGGCCTTTGCTCAGGCTTCTTATGGACGACCGTTTGCTCCACAATGTCGTGACACTCCTGGAGCATGTGATCCAGAAGGAAACCCCTATGCGCGATTCCCAGAGCGCATCCAAATGCGAGGTGGAAACGGTGCCCGCTAAATCTTTTATTCAGTAGTAGTATATGCCTCGTATTCAGACGGATGGTCTCGTCCTCGAGGAGGACATCTGGAAAGGTCCAAGCAACACGAACTACGTTGATATTGTTATGACGGATGATACACTCCGTCCACAGACAACCTCGCGTATGAACAAGTACTACACAGCAAAGCCATACGAGTTTCCTCGCCTCTACGAAGTTGAGAATGATATTCGTGTGATGAAAACAAATCCTGTCAGCACGTACGCTCTTTATCAGTCGCAGGCTTTTGCTCAGCGTTACACCGTAAAGCAATAAATATATCACACTACATTAATATGGCATTGTCCCTCGCTGCCGTCGCCGGACTCGTCTTCGTCGGAAAGAAGATAAGTGACGCCAAGGAGGAACAGGAGGTTCAGGAGACCATGATAAAGGCGGCTCCGCCCACGAAAATTACGACACTCGATACTGATCTCATGGCATCCGCGCCTGGTATGCGTGCAGATGCTTTCGGTTTGAAGCCAATCAATCCATCATTCGGCCGTCGTATCGGCGATGCATACCTTCCACCGAAAGAGGCTGTTCAGAATCTCGGCGACATTACGAAAGATGGTAAACGGTTCCCATTTGGTCAACCTGTATATTCGACGGTCTATCGTGAAAACATTACGAACAAAATGAACAATTTGAACCCGGCCGATAAGGTGTATGTTGGACGCGGTCTTGGTCTCGATCCGAACGTACCAGCAGCTGGTGGTTTCCAACAATTTTTCCGGGTTTCACCAAACAACATCAACGACGAGAAGCTCAATACACTCCCAGGGACATGGGGTGGTCCCGTCAATCCTGTGGTTAAGAATGGTGGGACGACGATGGGTGCCATTACGCACCATGCCAAGCCAACAAAGGCGTGGTATCGCTCACCAGCTCAGAACAGAGGCCAAGGTCAAGGCGGTGCACTCACGGCTCCAGAAGGTCGTCCAGACTTTCAAAAGACGCGCCGGACGACCAACCGCCAAGAGACTGGATACCGTGACGACACACTCGGTGACGGTCCACCGGGCTTTTACGTCGGTCAGGGCTACGACAGTACGCTCATGAACAATAAAATGACTCGCTGGTCTGAGAATCGTTCGAATCCAGATCGTTCAGGTAACCCAGGTCGCATGAATGTCCGTCAAGATCCTATCGGTATGATTGGTGCAGGTACGACGACGCGTCTCGAGGCTGGCCCACTACCAATTCGTCCACCAGATGGTTCGAAGAATTACCGTTACTTGCCTCCTCAATATGATCGTCTGAACGTTAAAAAAGGTATTCAGACGCCACTCGATCTCAATCTCGGCAGGGATGTTCGGGCAAAGAACCCATTTGCTCAACCAGCCTTCTCTGCGGCGTCATCGTGAAAAAAAAGGTTGTATGAATGATAAATGAGTGGTGGCATTGTTCAACTCGTCGCAGTTGGTGCTCAGGACGCATACCTGACCAGCAAACCCGAGGTCTCATTTTACCGCTCTTCGTACAAGCGTTACACCCACTTTGCCAACTCGGTTGAGCGTCAGCTCATTCAGGGTCAGCCTTCGCCAGGTGGTGTCTCAACCGTGCGTTTCGAGAAGAAGGGTGATCTGTTGTCGTACGTGTACCTGTCTGCTCGTGATTCGAGTGGTGCCCTTGTTCCCAATATTGATTGGGCATCGAATGTAATTGATAAAGTGGAGCTCCTCATCGGCGGTCAGGTCATCGACACACAGGATGGCTACTTCTCGACTCGCATCGAGCCAGTGACAGCTGCCGTGAACCTGAACCAGCGTCTTCTGCCCGCTCAGACGAGCACGCAGCCCGGTTACAACATCAACTCGTTCTACGCGCTCAAGTTTTTCTTCTGCAAGGATTGGCAGTCTGCACTGCCTCTGGTGGCACTTCAGTACCACGACATCGAGATTCGCATCACGTGGGCGGCTGGAAATGGGTCAACAACCGGTCTTGGTGCTACATGCGGCACCGGTGTCATCCCCGGTGACAGCAACACCAAGTACTCCGGTCTGCAGTACATTCTATGGTCCAACTTCATCTATCTGGACCAGGCTGAGCGTGACTACTTTGCCAAGACACAGCAGGATATGCTGATCACGCAGGTGCAGCGTCAGTTTGTACCCTCAAGCTCGACGATGGAACTGGCATTTGCTCACCCAATCAAGTACCTGGCATTCCAGTCGAATAACTATTCCTCTATTTATTCCTCGAGCCCCACGAACGCTGCAAATCTGCAATTCAAGACGCAGGTGAACGGCATTGATATTGGCGACTCTCGTCACTTGACGCAGTGGGTCGATACGAATCAGTATTACCACACGCCATTCGGCTATGTCCCGAGCACTTTTACGGCGAACGTGGCCATCATCCCATACTGTCTGGACACATCCAAGCTTCAGCCAACCGGTACGCTCAACTTTTCCCGTATTGATACGTACCGCCTGATTACTCCATCCGTCGTAACGATGCAGAACATCGTACGCAACGGTGACACATCGTTCGGTGGTGCCGTGAACACGAGCGTGTATGTATACGCAGTCAACTACAACGTGCTCCGCATCCAGAACGGTATGGGCGCACTCCTGTACAGCTCTTAAAGACACTCTACTATAAAATACCATATGTCGACACCAGAGTCAGTCACGTCTCGTTTCCTGAAAGCCTTTATCGCGACTGATGAGAGTCATGTCAAATGGCTCCAGAAAATGACTTTGCTCGCCGAGAAACTCGGTGACATCAACCTCCAACAGAAAATTGTTGAAGATATCAATGCCAATCCCATGAAGATCAAACTTTCGAATCTTGAGGCGCTTGATTGGCCGCACATTCACTTCGTGCTCGCCATGGCATACGCAAAGGCGGTCCTCAAAGGTGAGGCATATGTACCAAACTAAATATCATACAAGTATCCAAGCCGATCGACGTAAAACTCTATCGGCACACTCAAAGACAAAAGTTCGCCGTTCAATCTGAAACCGTCTCGGGTTTTCTCGACCGAGTCGAGTGAAACTATATCCAAATAGGCTGTTACACAAAACACACGCAATCTATCAATTTCCCATGATCGAACTTCGATGAGATCAGATTCGTATGGATGTGCATTCGTTCCATTTCCATACAAACTGAACACGTTATTTACAACTGATACATTCGGCCATTCCTTTTCACGAAGAACATGCTCTTGGATGATATTTGACATGAACGTAGCGTCCCTCTTTCTTTTGAAAACGACCGTTGCTGTTTTCATGTTCTCGTTGTCAAGATTCCATGCAAATACATTGTTCGGACTCGAGTGAAGTGTATAGACGCGCTGACTTCTCACCTCGGTGGGTGGAGTTTTGGGCGGTCGTGTGAGTACGAGCGACATACTGAAGATGTGCATCTTTTTTCTAAATAGTAGCAGCGACTCTGCCTGATTTATTGAGGCGATCGGCTACAGAGTCCGTCTCGGACTTGTAACCCGCGTACGACCACGTGAGAGCGACATACAACGCAACAGCACCAAGTGCAAGGCCGAGAACGTCTTTCATTTACTTTTACATAGAAATTAATCGTCGTCATCTGCTGACAAACGGCTCCAGAAATCAATCACTTTTTCGGGTTTTTTAGGAGGCTCCTTGGGTGCCTCGGGCTCCTTGGTGGGTGCCTCGGGCTCCTTGGGTGGTTCGGGTTCGGGCTCCTTGGGTGGTTCGGGTTCGGGCTCCTTGTGCTGCTCTTCATACTTTTTCATTTCATATATGATTTCGATCATCGTGTGTTTTTCACACAGTTCGTCAATGAGACTCGTGTCTCCTTCACGACCTTGTGCAGCTGCAAACATCTCGGCAAAGGCTCTTTTGGACTTTGTCATTTCTAGGGACGAAGATAAAACGGTATTTTATTCGACGCGTGAAGCGCTTTCGTGAAATCTGGATTGTTGATGATACACTCACGGACAAGGATCCAAAGATCTTTGCGATTCGATATACCCTCTAGGGTATCCCATATGATGGCTGTATTCTCGTCGTGATTCTTCTTGAATGGAACCTGTGACGATTCCATCTTCATCTTTTCTTCATTGAATCTTTGGATCATATATTTTTGTTCGATAGGCGTCATGGGGAGATCGAGGACGTAGACGTGATAGACACTTACTGTGTCAGCGTCGGCCTCGGTGTCCCCTGGACCTTTATAATTGGTTGTGAATCGAAAGTAGGTGTACGACCCACTTTTCACGTCAATAAGTCCTCTCGTTTCTTCGTGAAGTTCACGAATAGCACAACGTAAGGGATTGTATACCTCTCGGCGTCGACATCCACCTGTTACAAAAGTCCATTCTTTGTACCGTCGATCATGTACGATCAGCATATGGGCTCGGTCATTAATCATCGTCACTGGCACCGCTATTGCTTTGTGTCTCTCTCTTGGGTTTGGGGAAAACATCTCCCGTATCTAATCTAGGGTCATCAAAATATTTTGCCATAGTTCGCGTGCTTGGATTATATGTAATCAAAAACAGTATGCCAATGATGATGAGCCATTTCCATATCTGCATTACTAAAGACCGCGAAAATCAAACGATGACATTGCACGAACGAGATCATCAAATGAGTACTTTGGTGTCCACCCAGAAATTCGTCGAAATACTGTCGAATCTCCGGTCAATACGTCCACCTCGGCTGGCCTGTAGAACACCGGATCGACAATCACCAATGTCTCACCTGTAGCACAATTCGTACCAATTTCGTTATCACCCTGACCGGTCCATTGGATGTTCACGCCGGTCGACTCAAACGCCTTTTCGACGAATTCACGTACTGAATGTGTCTCACCGCTCGAGACGACATAGTCACCCGGTTCGTCGAGTTGAAGCATGTGCCACATCGCAATCACATAATCTTGTGCGTGTCCCCAATCACGCTTCGCATCGAGATTTCCGAGCCGGATCGGAAATTTGCCCTGACCGATCGCTTTTGTAATCTTACGAGTCACGAAATCTTCACCACGCCGAGGACTTTCATGATTGAATAGAATTCCTGTACACGCATAAATGCCATACGATTCACGGTAATTCTTTGTAATCCAATAAGCGTACACCTTTGAGACGCCATATGGACTGCGAGGCCAAAATGGCGTACTCTCAGTCTGAGGCGTCTCGACCACCTTTCCAAACATCTCGGACGTCCCGGCTTGATAGAACCGGAAGCGTTTGTCACCCGACTGACGGATCGCTTCGAGCCAACGGAGCGCTCCCAGTGAATTGACGTTTGCTGTCCACTCGGGTTGTTCGAATGACACCTTGACATGTGATTGGGCCGCAAGGTTGTACACTTCGATACGTTCGAATGTTTCATCGGCCGAAACATCTTTAATTATATTTGTGATGCGTGATGTATCAGTCATATCGCATTTTATCAACTTGAAATTTGATGATTCGATATGTGACAAACGTTCGTGTTTGGGTTCGCTGGTATAACGTGCCACGCCATACACTATATAGCCTTTATCGAGTAATAATTCGGTCAAGTACGACCCATCCTGACCTGCAACCCCCGTAATAATGGCCGCCCGGGACATTTCTGTATCTTTATGTTTCTACACCTTTATGTTGAAGTTCTCGACATGCCGCAACAAGTGCAGCAATTTGGGCAGCATCGACTTCATCAGGGTCGTCGGGTTCCTCGAAAAGAACTTCGTTTTGGAGTGTTTCAACATGTGGCATCTTAATGTCACACGTGTCACTTTTTTGAATCAAGTATCCCAACAATAAAGCAAGCTTCACCTTCTGTCGGTATGAAATACGCATAGGGCACCAATACATGTCCCAGAGTTCCTGGATCATCTATTAGTGGAACATTTAAATAATATTTTTGATATTTCAGCATGTGGGACAACGAGGGAACTCGCCTGCTCCGTGAAGTCATTCTCCCGAGGCTCGACGCTCATGAAGCTGAAATCAGGGAACTTCGAGAGGCGACGTGGCCCGTCTGTCAAGCGCTTCTTGACTCAAACTATGGTGTAAAAAATTCAATGCCGTTTAAGAACATCAACGAGAAACGAAAGTTTTTCCGTTTTCTGGACATTGATGAAATTCGTAAGCTTTTGGGACTCAAGGCGAAATGGGCTCAGATCAATGAAGTATCACTCAATGAAGAACTTCGGATGATTTCTGTCATGTCATAAAATTTTTCCGAGCATGAAAATCGGGGCGGCATGTGAGCGTCTTTTGGTGTCTCGATCAACTTTCCACCCGTGTGATGGATTCCCTCCGTAATGAACCTCTTGACATTCTCAAGTGTTTGATTTTCACGACCCGGATCCTTTGCATGGGCATACGTCTTCAACTTTTTATGGATCATCTCAGCGTCACCAAAGCTGCTGAGATGCCATCCCGCAAATGGTAGACTCGGAAAACGCCAGCGATGGTCCCTGAAAAAATTCGGCCCAAGTGTCTTAAACTCCTTACATCTCGTCATGACTGTTCCAAACCAGGGTTCGCCAATGAACGTGTACTTGAATGAATATTCAAACATATGCATGTGACATGTCGTTGTGCGACCGTTGATCATATGCGCCTTGGTCATGTCCGGAATTTCGTCAACGTCTGATATCATCACGATGGCATCATCGGATATATCACCAAGAGCTTCGAGAACGCAATGCCGTTGATACTTTTCACGTGACCACGGATTTTCATCAGTTGGCATATTCTTTGCAACGACGTGCCGGATCTTTGGCAACCATTTTGAAAAACGCTCCTTGTTCTGTTCAAATATAAGATCTTTTGGTGTCCCAATATGAGTTACTTCAGATTCGACGAGCACAAACGTGTCTACATACTGGTCAAGGATGGAGAGCCGAAGTTCGAGAATATCCAGCTCATTATAGAACATAAAGGAGTCGACAATCATACATCTTTTGCATTTCTCTCTTTTATTTCTTGATAAATCATATGTGGCGGATTGTCGCTCTTTGGCTCATCGCCTTTGCAATTATGTTCGTACTCTGGCTTCAATGGAAAAATCGGGTCCGGATCGTCGTCAGTATGACGACGATTCCTTCTCGGCTTGACAATATTGATAAGGTACTCGAATCGCTCATCGACAAACAGACAGTCAAGCCCGACGTTCTTTACTTGAACATACCACATGTCTTTGGTCGAACAGGTGAGATGTACGAAATTTCAAAAATCAAATATTCTAGTCCGAGACTTGAGATTATTCGATGTGATGACTATGGTCCAGTGACGAAGATTCTTCCTGCACTCGAGGCCGAGTACGGAAATGAACGTACTGTGATCATATACGCGGACGATGACAACATCGCGCCACCAGACTTTATAGAGAAATATGTGAGACAGGGTCGGAATCACCCTGGTCATGTGATGTACACCCGGTGTGGTCAAGGGTTTTACCACAAAAGCCCGACGCCCGTAGATGATAAACAAGGGTGTACGATACCGGAAGCATTCGAAGGGATACTCATGCCAGTCAACGTAATCAAAGATCTTGAAGATTTTAAATCATTCATTATGAAAGCCATCCGAAATAAAAGCTGTTTCAAGTCGGATGACTATGTCATCGGTGCATACCTCACAAGCCGAGGTGTACCACGGAGTCCTGTGGAAGGAGTCATGGATCGTTTTCAACGTTTGATTGATAAAGACGGTTTGAGCGACATCGACGGAGCGCATGCAGCTCGATATGAGCCATGTTACAAATACCTGAAGACTATTTCAGAGTGAGCATGTACAATGTTGAGCGAATGAGTGCAGTGATTTCATCCTGAATGTTTTTCAGGTACGAGTCTCTCGGGAGACGGAGCGCACGTACATTGGAAAGCAGGCTGCGAAAATACACCCGGGCGCTTGGTTTCGTCTTGCGTCTATTTGCAGAAATTTTTCCGAGACGACCGTACTTGCCCATGTATGCCTCGGCGTATGCGTCGAGCAGGGGGACGATGCCTTCATAGTAAGCCTGCAGTGCTTTGTGCTCAGCAAACGAACTTGTCGTCAAGTGAAACTTATGAGCCTGTGTACGAGACTCCATGAGCAGGGAAATATAGCGCTGGACTGACATTTTTCTTTGTATATATAAGAGATGATTTTTACTGAAATTGTACTTCCAAAAGGGACAAAATTATACAAGGGGCTCCCGGCTGGAATTCGTATCATCAAACGGACAACCAACTTTTTCGTGACGCGCAATCCTCGCACCGCCAGCGCATACGGTCGCGTCGCGACATACGAGACGACAAAGCCTCTCCGTCTTTTTATGTTGACTCACCAAAACATTCTCAAAGTTCTTCGGGACCCTAACGTGTCTCCGTCGACAAAGATTATGCTCCGCCTTGCACTCGGCACAAAAACGACTCGGGCGCGCCAAGTGAGAGCCTACAGAGAGGTACTTCGTGGTAGAGATCGTATACCTGGATACAAGAATACACGTCCAGGGCAGCGTCTCAGTATCGCCGAGCTTGACAAACAAGTTTTCGAAAAGTTTACGCGCGAGTTTCTTCGCTCCAAAAAGTATGACGGATTTTATTCTCCTGCCAAACCTTCCATCTTTCACGGGGGATTGTTCCATTCCGAAATTATGATATCAGATGCTTTGCATACACTTGAGCGCGTTCTGTCTCACAAGCTTGTCGCACCGATCCGAAACGTGTTGAGTCATCATGATGTAATCAAGGCATTGCCGGCGCTCTTCGTTGATTATTCACGGACTCAGAGGCGTCTGACTCGACCATACGGAGGGTTTTTGATTTACCTCGGTGGTGGTATGGCTGTGAAACTCTACCTCGAGGCCAGAGCCATTCAGGCTCCACAAAAGGTGCTTCAGACGACCGATTTTGACTTTACGTTTTCGGTTCCACGTCAGATTCGATCAAAGATGGGCGTCCGACTTCGGGTCCAGGTTATGCGAAAGATTATGATGACTCATCTATCCGGATTTACGGCCTGGTTGGGTCGCTGCTATGGCGTACGGCCACAGATTCTTGTCAAGGATTTTGTACCACCCGTAAGTGTACTTCCATCGACTGGAAAGCGTGTATATCACGTCATCTCATATGCGCTCAAATTTCCAGGTGTGGCCAAGCCAATCGATTTTGTTGACACGACACTTGCACATGTTCCAGGTATACGACGTGATCATATACATTATGCATTCTCGAGACACTTCGGTATGCCCATAGAACGACTGAAGTACCTCTCAAAGAATGTGTTGGCTGTGCTAGCTGGGTCGTTTGCGACCAAGGATCCAGCGCTCAAATCGAGAAATCCGCTCGTCGGAAATCGAGCCGAGAAGGGTCTCAAAAATACTGCTCGTATGGCAAGTCTATTAAAAGTAAGAGGCTCTCGTCCATCGACAGTTGTAAGCGATTTCGTGAAAGACATTCAGACGGGAAAAGTTCGCGCGGCTTTTAAACACGCGCGTCAAGTTTTAAAAAATATCAAGAAAGAATAAGGTATGACACGGTGTGTCCGTCTCCACGTTCTTCGTGGAGTACGTCAGGCGCGACCAGTCATACAACGCACAACAAGATTTGTAAATCGACATGTCGTAAAATCCTCCATGGTGTCATTTGTTCCATCACTTTTGAATGACACGATCGTTCATCATCAATCAATCACACCAATAGAACTTCTTCATATCGCATCTGATGATATTTCAGTTACAACGGTGGTTGCACTTGCAACCATTCTAGTTAAAAGATTTGAACTACAGAAAAAATAGTAATGTCCCTTCAAGTGACTCGTCTTGTTGACAATGCAATTCTCCCCACTCGTGGTTCGCCCGGAGCTGCTGGCCTTGACCTATACAGCGCTGACGGGTATGTTGTCATGCCTGGGCACCGCGTTGTTGTATCGACGGGGATTTCAGTCAAGCTCCCACTCGGAACTTATGGACGTGTTGCACCTCGTTCTGGATTGGCCGTGAAGCACGGCCTCGACATTCTGGCTGGTGTGATTGATCCGGATTACACGGGTGAGGTCAAAGTGGTTCTCGTGAATACAGATATGCGTGTGCCATTTTTCATCAAGCCTGGGTATAGGATCGCTCAGCTCATCCTTGAGTGCTATGTTCCTGCGACGGTTCAGGAGAATCTAGAGCCCGGTGAAATTCCTCAGACAGAGCGAGGCGATTCGGGATTCGGGTCGACTGGACTAGGATACAAGGTGACAGGCGTTTAGAGAAATGAAACGTTCGAAAACCATAATGCAGCACATTCACGACCTTGTCGCAAAGGAGAATGATCTGAAGCGTCTTCTCAAGGAGACGCGCACTGAAATTAAGGAGGAGATTGAAAAGACGATTCTGTACAAGCAGGTGTATGATTCGACCATGCAGTCCGACTATGAGGTGAATGAGAAGACGGCCAAGGCGCACGCCTTCAAAGTGGTTCGCGCCGGTTTCGATGATAAGGATGAGGCGCACTAAAAAAATATGAGTATTTCACTCTTTTCCGGGTTGCTCGCATATGGATTAGTTCCACCGCCTGTTGTGGAACCCGAACCAGATGTTCAACTCGATGAAGATTGGAACAATTTTGAAAAGACACTCGACGAGTACAAGAGTGAGTACTATATGGAACGTCAGAATTTCCGAAAAAAGGAGACTGAATATATCAGTCTGGTCAATGATGTGGATGTTCTCCAGGCTACGCTAAAGAAGATTCAGGATGCGAAATTATGTGATGATGTTCATACGTGTATAGAAGAGTATACTAAGCGCGTTGGTCTTCAGGAAAAGAAGGAGGAGCTTGCTTTCTTGTCCGGAAAAGTGAAGGCGATGGATGATGTACTCGTGAATACGAATGCTAAAAGGCACAACCAGTTTACATGTCCTATTTGTATGGACCGGCCAGTGAATATATTTTTGAATCCATGTGGTCACTTGATATGTGACATCTGTATGATTCGTCTTCTTGATTCAAAGTGTCCGACATGCCGGGCTGATAATGTCACAAAGTGTAGAATGTACACATCGCTATAAGTTAAAAATTGAACTCATACACTATGTAAATGTCCAAGACTCTTTTGCTCGACGTTGATGGTGTACTTGTACGTGATCGTGTTCTTATGAACCATCTCAGTGACAATGTAGAAAGTTATGTTCGTGCCAAGGTTCCGCATTCGAAAAATCCACGAGCCTTGAATGCGACACTTTACAAAAAGTACGGACACACATCGATCGGTCTGAATAAGGTTTTTGATATTGATGCATCAGATTTTGATCGCTGCGTCTATAATCGGCAACTTATTGATCATTTGTGGTCGGTACTCTCAGGGACTGAGTTTCAGAGAGACGCCGAGCTTATTCATGAAATTGCTTCACGTGGAGATTGGAAAGTGTCACTTTTTTCGAATGCTCCGCTCGCGTGGACAATGCCTGTTTCACAAGCAATCAGTGACCATATCGGAATTTCTGACCATGAGTACTTGAAACCTCAGGGCCTTGCATACGCTGGATTTCCTCCACATGATATGTATCTCTTTGTCGACGACAAGGTGGAAAATCTCCGACCCGTGAAGGAACTTGCAAATTGGCGTCCTGTACATTTCTGCGAAGAGTCGCGAAACCTACAGTCTGAATTTATTACAGTTGGAAGCATATGGGAGGTTCAGTTAGCTACGAGTGTCTTTCTCAATCCGATACATGATGTATTCGAGATCTAAGAAGAGCATCTCGATATTCTTTGATATGATCCGGGCGTACGAAAATGTCGGATCGAGTTGCTTTGCGAGACCCTCGAGAAGTGAGTAAGTTCGGAGTATAGTAAGTGTTGTTGTATCGAGTTCGACTGGAACCCTCGACGCCTTTTCCCGGATTTCGGGAGAATTTACTGTAAATGAGCGGACATCGAGTGTGTTTAGGTAATCAAAATATTGTTTAACAAAAATGCGAGTTACTTCACGGTCACGGATATTCATCCCCATGAGGGACATGTTATCCATGACGGCCTCGACGTTACTTGTTTGGACCCCGTATACAAAGTCACGGATCGCTGTTTTGTATTTGTTTGTAATTTGAATCACATTTCCAAAGTCATATAGCACAAGGGCGTCGCCACTCGTCCCGATATTACCTGTATGAAGATCGCCATGAACCATACCTTCGTAAAGAAGTTGTTCAAGAAACATATTGATAAGCCGCTCAGCCTTGAAGGGGGCGACGATTGCAGATGATGGTGTATAGTCCATCACGATGACATCATTCGTTGATAGTTTTGAATATGGTCGAGGAATGAGAACATCATCACGGTCACGGTACATATCACGGAAGAAGGAGATGTTTCGAACCTCGCGCCGAAAGTCAAGTTCGGTGAGAAGACCTCTTTCAAATTCATTGAGCCATGGTGTGATGGTTTCAATTCCAAAATTAGGAATTTGACCGAGAAGCGATGCACCTTTTTTGATGAGTTCAAGATCCTCCTTTATCTGAGCTTCGATCCCTGGGCGTTTAAATTTGAGAACAATGTCTTTACCTCTGAGAACTCCACGGTGAACCTGTGCGATGCTTGCTGATGCAATTGGTGTTTCGTTCACTTCCGTGACACCACTTGGAACTTTGTCTCGAACCTGGTCAAATGGGAATGGTGTCACATTGTTACGGAGAGGCGCGAGATCTTGAGAGAGTTCTTTCCCAAAAATATCAGGTCGATTTGAAATAAACTGTCCAATCTTGATATATGTTGGTCCCGAGCCATCAAGTGCCCTTCGAAGCCACGGGCCGAGTTGCTTTTTAGGGACCATTTTCGATCCAAGGCCAATCTCGATTGGTCGGAGCCATCGTAGACTCATATTACTAGTACACTCAAAAAAATCTCAGTCTATAGTACCAATGCCAAGCAGAAGTATTTATCCTTCGTCGACTCCTAAGCAGCGACTGAACGCCGCAAAAGCTGCACAGGCGGCTAGCGTTGCAGCCAAGGCGAACAAAAAGGCGGCTCTTGCGAACAAGAATGCAGCCAAGGCTCTTATGAAACTGGCCCGCGGTTAAGTCATGACCACTCGATCGGATCCCATATACCGTGGATCGCGAATTCAAGAGGAAAAAATGGCTGAATAGACCACTGTCCTGTGTGACTCACAATGTCACATAGGATATGTAAAAAATAAATCTTTCGATATTGTTCAGGTATATACCAGATTGCTATGATCGAATGCGGAACTTTATAGAGAATTTTGTACAGTGTCCAATGTTGAATCTTGGACCATGGAGTCCCCCATGGTGTTAAAAAGAGTGCCATGGGAATGTCGGGGGCGACGCTCCAAAATGCATTTTCTAAATTTAGGCGCCCGAAAAATATCCGGGTCATCATGATGTGCCCAAGCCATAACATATATTTGATTTATGCATATTTTTTAACCTTTTTCGAATCGCCATACTATTGTCTATAAGAATAGTATGGCGGATCGCCATCAAACCGGTATGGAGGCGGCCATCGACCGTCTCGAACAGGTGCGCGAAGAGCTTGAATGTCATCGTGAAGAACACCGAGACATTATCATGCGCGAAGTTGAAAAGGTTGAGCGCAAAAAACTCAAGATTGTAAAAAAGCTTAAACGAGCTTGAAATCGTAACCATTCACAAAGTACTTCTTACGGTTCATCACAATCGGGTTATTTCCGTCATCATCCGGATCGATGAGCCCTTTCAGGAAATCGACAAACACACTCGTACGTATGTCATCGTAGGAGTAAACAGTCACCTTGATGCGGAATTGCTTCTCCATGTAAGTCGTACCAAAACGCGTCTTTTGTACCGTCACAAACATCGGCTCGTACATGATCCGCTCGGCGAGCTCTCCGCCCTGCTTCCACGTCTTTGTTTTGTAGTCGTATGTCTTTTCCTCATGTGAGTTCATGTCCTTGTACCACTTGCACACCTTCAGGCCATCACTCTGCGTCTCAACATCGTAATCTCCCTGTTCACTGCTTAGTTCTGCGCGGAACGTGAAACGAGTCACCTGAATACCATTGTTGGTAGGCGACGGAGACTTCCGGACCGGCGACGCCATTGTCTTCTTTACACGGGGCTTGTAAGCTTTACGCTTTACTCCGACATTCGAACGCACCTTGCGCGTCGAGGTGCGCACCTTGGGTGCTGCAACACGCTTCGGTGCAATCTTGTTTGGTGGGCTAGCATTATTGGTTGTCAGTTTACGCGCCGTGCCGTTAACAACGGCGACGTAGCGCGCCTTGACACCGTAGTATTTTTTGCCGGCGGCGTCCTTCACGTAGTAGGCACCACGGACTGACTTGTAAATGACGCGATGATGGAGATCGAGATAGGGAGTCTTGACGTCAGTAGACATACTAGATGTTTAGAAATTTTTCAGAAGTACCATAAAAAATTCTTGCGCTACTTCACCAAGATGGAGGAAGTTCATACAATCGGCAGAGACCCTTCACCAGAGCATGCAAACGAAATACGTATGGAGGTTCTCAGGTCCGAAATTAATAACCTCAGCCCAGTTCAGCTTGAGCAATCCGTCGGTCAACTCGAGGAAAAGATGGGCCTCACCTGTAAGGGCGATCGTTTCGCCCCTCTCACAAACGGGTTTCGCCAATTTTTTAGGGACGATGAACTCGATGCAAACGGTATGCCACAAAACGTAGACCTAGACCGGATTCTAGAACAAAAACGTCGTCTCGTAAACCTCTTCTCCGAGTTGTACCATCGTTCAAGCGAGCTTGGTGTGAAGGATCAGGCAACTCTGGATATTAACGGTGATGAGTTTCGCCTCTCGTTTCGTATGATGCGTCTGATTGAAACTGCTGATGATGCTTACGAGATTATTTTTCGGTATGTGCGTTCTTTTGAACGCATTAACCACCCCACGTGTACAGCACCTGTTACAGATGATGTCGAGCTGTCTATGTTCCGGTGCAAAACAATGGATGATGGGGAAGATGAAAACCAGCCGAGTCCCTTTCAGTGCCTGCTTTTGTATCTTCTAAACAAAGCCTACATCATGAAGATGCGCCGGTACAAGGGTCAGTGTTGCAAGCAGATTGAGACATCTGACGGCCACCTCACAAAGGCGTGGAAGCCTGTTATGGAAATCAAGGAGTTTGTATACTTTTATACACAGAAGGAGGATAAGTATGACATGTGGCGTAACCTCACGAGCAAGGGGAGTATCGTGAAGGATACGATTACACACTTGAGCAATTGTCGCGACATGCAATTCCCTGAAATCAAAAAGAACCGGTCTGTTTGGTCCTTTCAAAACGGTATTCTTATCGGCAAGGAGTGGGACGGTGAAAAGTATATTTCGCGGTTCTATGAATATGACAAGCCGGCGTGCCAAGCACTCGATCCGACAATCGTGAGTTGTAAATATTTTGATCAGGAGTTTCATCACTACGATGAAATCTCTGACTGGTATTCCATCCCGACGCCTCATATGCAGACAATCATGGATTACCAAAGATTCAACGAAAGTGTATGTCGCTGGCTCTACGTTTTCATAGGACGTCTTTGCTTTGATGTCGGCGATATGGATAGTTGGCAGGTGATTCCTTTCCTGAAGGGTATTGCACGGAGTGGTAAATCTACCCTCATCACAAAGGTGTGCAAAAAATTCTATGATACGGAGGATGTTCGAACACTCTCGAATAATATCGAGAAGAAATTTGGTCTGTGGTCAATTCACGATGGTTTCATGTTTATTTCACCAGAAGTCAAGGGAGACCTTGCACTCGAACAGGCTGAGTTTCAGTCTATGGTATCAGGTGAAGACGTGTCAATTGCACGCAAGAATGACAAGGCGTTGAGCATGACGTGGAATGTTCCTGGAATTCTCGCCGGAAACGAAGTCCCCGGCTATAGGGATAATTCAGGTTCGGTGTTGCGTCGTCTCGTGACGTGGAACTTTGGTCGTCAGGTGGCGCGAGCAGACCCGAAGCTCGATGAAAAGCTTGATGCAGAGATTCCGGCAATTTTGTGTAAATGTATCCGAGCATACCTCGAATACTCACAAAAGTATAACACGGAAGACATATGGAACGTATTGCCAGAGTATTTCAAGGGAATCCAAAACGAAGTGGCTAAGCTCACCAACCCTCTTCAGCACTTTTTGTCGTCCGAGAAGATTGTCTACGGGGCGGACAAGTTTATTCCACAGAAGCTTTTCATTTCGGCGTTCAATGCTCATTGTATAGAGAATCTGCTCGGACGATGCAAGTTCAATCCGGATATCTATGCTGGTCCATTTTCGGCGCGCGAAATCGAGGTTCGTAACGACACATGCGTGTACAATGGAACTGCGTATACTTCTCAGAGTGTGATTTATGGTCTCGATATTAATATGACTGAACTTTCAAACACCGATGTTTAAAAAAATATCATCTCCATATATATGAACACAGCCATAGAAGTTATCAAAAAAGTCCGAAGGAATGTTGCATCCAGAAGGGCGGCACTTCCAAATCATATCGTCGAGACGCCAAATGGGCCAGGGTACACTATTCGAGGCCCAGAAATTACATCTCGGACAGTAACATTCCATACAGACTTTTCAAAGATCATACTTCCGAGTCGCCTCCCTGCCGGCTTTAAATCGATTGAAGGCCGTGTGCTTTTGAACCAACCACCAGTGTGTCGTGTCACACAGGATCATGGCATTGTTGGTTCGCCAGTGATGGTCAATCACTGGTATTTTATTACCCTTTATGGTATAGCAGTCGTTCATAGAAGCGGTTCGGTCCAAGTCACTTCTTCTGGCCAAATTGGAAAAGTGATTGAGAAACTTAACAAAATTATACCGGGCGTTCGGAATGTACGGAATATCAAGATTTCTAAAATTGATGGCCGAATATTCTTGAATCGTTACTTGAACCTCGATTCTATCGCGGTTGAGTTTTCCAAGAAAGTTCCTGTTTCAATAGGCACTGTATTCTACGACTCGGAGACTGGAAACCGTCTTCAGATTACCTGGAAGAATCCAGCAATGACATTGATCTTGTTCAGGTCTGGTCAGGTGCAAGTTTTTGGTTCACACAAACCCGCGAATGTAGTCGATGTATTCAAGTCGATTGTACGACGTCTCGGTGAACGTACAGTATTTGTATATTCACGACTCGAAGGTGGGTATGCAGTGAAGCCACCCCGAGCCGCCACAAAAGAGGAAAAACTTAATCGTATGAAAAAGTCAAAGCTGAACACTCGTCACCCACTCGTAGATTCATTTCATTTTGTTCCACCGGCCGGAAAGTATGTACGACCCGGTCCAAATCTCAAGCCCCGGCTCTACAATATAAAGACTGATATGGGCCTTGTCACGGGAAAGATTCTCAAGGCGTATCAGGCTGCTGGCGTCGAGATGCCTCGCTATGTTGCAAATATGGTGATGAATAATCCACCCCTGATGCTTGGCGCACCCGGTGCAAAGCGCGCCCCGAGCTGGAACAGTCGTATGAATGGCTTTTACGTTCGTCCGGGCCCTGCCAAGCAGCCTCATTTCTATAAAATTCCAAAGGATCTCAAGGCGGGGTTCAAAACAGCCAAGAAATCTTATAACGATGCAGGTGTCACGATGCCGCAACAAGTGAAAAACATCTTTGGTGTGACAAATGAGAGTCCGTCGAGTGGGTCTCCTTTAAGAGGAAATCACACAGTCAATGGCGACAAGGTGGATGGCCGTCAGTACACACGCCTGACGGTTTCACAACTTGTAGGCATTGCGAGAAATCTCGGTGACGCCGGTGTATCAAACAGCATGTCAAAGAAAGCCATCTTTCTTCGGATAAAGGAGCGCGCACCTGCGAAATCAGCAAGCCCGGTTCGTACACCGAATGTCACGGTGAACGACCGGGTATACATTTTTTCAAACGATCCATTGAATCAACGCATCATACGTAACGGGAGAAAGCGGGTATTCAGTACTCTGCCAAAAGCTGAACGGGAAGCAATTGCACGGGCCTACCTTGGAAACAATTATTCAACCATTCCAGTCAAAAATTGGTACAACACAATGAGAGCTAAAAAGATGTTCCCTAGTGCTTAGACAGTAATCTTCAACACATCAAACACTTTGTACACCATGTTATAGAGTTCGTTACGCGACTCGGGAATGCGAAGCAACTCGAGCTCCACCTGGTACTCCATCTCATTCTCTGAATCAGGATCATCAGGATCCCCGGATACGGCCGTCACGTCAATCCGGAGATCTTTGCGTAGAAAGGACACACGTTTTCGGTTCCGAATTTTCGTATATTCCTCTTCTCCATCATGCTCACATGGTGTCTCAGTTGAAATCCCAAGTCGGATATCAAACAGCTCATTATCAAGTGATACATCGTCAACAATCACACGCTTCTTCATGACACAGGCTGTCATAACATCTTTGATATTATCGTAGGTGGCACGCCTTCCGCCGTCATAGTAAAAGTTACTCGTATCAGTCTCTTCGACACTCTCCCAACCATCGTAACGCTTCAGACGACGAAGCACCTTCTCGTACGTCTCCTTTGACACGTTGGTATCAAAGGAGCCTCGATTCATTTTTCCAAATCGGATTTCGACTTCGACAGAAGGAGTCGATTCATGTTTACGAATCAGACTCTCCCATTGAGTAAAAAAGGTCTCCATGATGTACTTGTTCACATAGGTCGCACTGCTTTTAACTGCGCGTAAAGCGAATGTTCTTTGGCCTGACCGTCTTGCTCTTGGAAGCAGGGTGCTGGAATAAAGGCTCTGATGGATGATTTCTACGCATTTGACGAAGCCAGTCACGAAGATTTGCTTCGGCGACATTTGCACCCGAACCAGACTTGATGAAACCGATGAGCGTATCGGGGTTGATATGGAATGTTTCTGCACCTTTACGCTTTACGACAATGTGGGGCGTCTCTAAGTTGTTGTAGGATACAAAATTCTTGACATTCCGGGAAGCTGGAGTTCCACGGTTTGGTGTCGTGTTTATGACACGTGGACTACTCACCTTTCCGGTGAGAGGCTTCACTGCACGGTATCCACGGAAATACGCCTTGGCCTGATTTGCGTACTGTCCATAAATGGCTACATTAACACCCGCCGCTTTATTAGCCTTGTATTTCTCTTTTGACTGTCTCACTCGTTCAAGAAGAAGAGGAGCAAGTCTATTCTTTTCGTTTGTAGTGTAGCGCGCCACGTTAATTGGCCCTCGTGCGAAAATTTGCTGAGACATATTATTTAACAATTGAGCGTTCGTTCGTGGTCCATTCATGACTGGACCGGCGACGTTCGGATAGCGATTATGGAACATGGACAGAAATGTAAGTATTTGGTTACGGGCCCGGGGGAATATACGGATGTGATGTGGGACAGTGTCTGAATCTGCTCGGCGAAAAATACCGTTAACGGTACGATAGTAAAGATTACCCGATGTACGGTGAAAATAGATCCGTGGCTGGTAGTTTGGACGAGTACTTGAACTGACAACTTCGTCTGTCTGTATATAATTAGGGTTGTTCGGTACATTATTTGTGTTCCGTGTAACATACGGAATATGTTCGCTATCGAGGTGTCCACGGTGATTTTGAACCACACGAGTTAAAATCTTATGAACCTGTGAAGATTGAAGAGGAACGCGTGATCCGTTCGGTCTACGGATTTGACCCTGACGACTTACGATCCATTTCTGCCCATTTACTGTCACCTTCTTGAAACCTTCAGGGATTGGAGGGGATGTCGGCACGGGGGTGGTATACTGCTTACGACCACTTGCCGTGACGACATAACGACCACCACTGCGCCCCCGATAAATGATGCGCCCATGACTGTTTCGTTCACCTGTGTTCATATTATCACATAAGGAAAATAAACTTGTTTAAAGAAATGCCAAAGGGGCTTTCAAACCTCGGAAATACATGTTATATGAATTCAGCACTTCAGTGTCTTTCGCATGTCCCAAATCTTTCAAACTTTCTTTTGAAAAATGGATATGACGGTCAATGTGAACTGACACGTGAGTACTCGAAACTCATCAAGGAACTTTGGCGAAACAAGGAGGTGATGTACGTCAACCCTCGAAGTTTCCACACAACATTTACGACAAAATATCCTTCATTTGCAAATATTCAACCGCATGACGTCCAAGAGGTGATACTCAAGCTTATTGATACGTTTGAGGCATCACTTGGACGAGATTTTGTACGATCAATATTTAACGGGAAAGAGGTGCAAGAAGTGACATATCCCAAGGGTATCTCAAAGAAAGAAAATGACATCACTACAATTGTTGTCACTCCGACTGCACAGAACCAGACACTCGATGAACTTATGAAACAGCGTGAAGGTCTTGATGCTTTTTCGGGTTATACGGATGACAATGGAAACACATGGAATGCTGCAGTGACTCGAACGTATATTACACGGCTTCCGAGTATACTTGTTGTGTCATTTTCACAGTACGCTGCCAAATACACGGTTCGTGTACCAAAGCAATACGAAAGTTACGCGCTATTCGGTCTTGTCGTTCATTATGGATCGACATACGGTGGCCATTATGCATCATATGTCAAGCACCGTGGTGTATGGCGGTACATCGACGACGACACCATCACTGAACGTGAACCAAATGAGGCGGGAGAGTACTATGTCGCATTTTACAAACCTTTTAGGTAACGAGATTTGACCTGACTCGGGCGCAAAAGACCGGTCATTATGTTAGGAGGGAAGAGGCTAAGTTCTTCACGGATAAAATTTCTAGTTTTGCGTTTGTTTCTTATACGACTCATTGCTCCATACGAGAGCGCTTTTTCAGCGGCTCGTTGCTGTTGTTTTTTACGTAGAGCAAGCTCGAGGTTGATAAGACGAATTTGAGATCTACTAAAAGCAGCTTCTTGTGCATTAATTTTCCCTTCTTGATTTCTACGTACATTATTTTCGTGTCTGATTTTATCCATCTTGAGAATTCTTTCAGGTTTGCGTTTTATGTTGAGGACATTTCTTAGCCTTTCATGAAGATTATTCCATCGATTATTTGATGGAACATTTTTAAAAAAACGCTGGAGATTGTTCCGATGTAAGCGAATAAGATTGTTTTTATTCAGACGATTCAGGTGTTCCCAGTCAGTCATATCTATATATAAAGAAATTTTATCGACCTGAAAAAAAATACAGGTAAATAGTATGACGAAAAATTCATACAACCCAAATAGCCCAAACGCTAGCCGTAAGTCAATGAGCAGTGTCGGTTCAACTGGATCACCTGTTTATCGTCGCCGTGCATCTCCAGCAAAATCGAACGCAGGGTCAGTCACGTCTTCACCAAAGAGAAAAACCAAAAAATCAAAAACTTCTTCGCGGAAATAAAGGGATGATGATATAATATGTTATGAACCTCGACTTTTTGCGCGTTTATACACCCCTTGAACCAAAAACACGAATTGGGTGTCCAAACGGTGATGGTGGTTATGTTGTCATAGACATGAAAGATGCCAAGTATGATGTTCTTATCGCGGGTGGAGTTGCTGATCAAGTGCATTTCGAGGATACATTTCTTGAACGCTGGAAGATACCATGTTTTGCGTATGACGGTACAATTCAGGGTAAATTCCCGGAGACGAAGAATCCTATTGTCTTTGTGAACAAGAATATCGGACCGGTCGAGACGGCAACCGAGACAAATATGCACGATTTGTTCAATACGTATGAGCATATTTTTGTCAAGATGGATATCGAAGGCGCTGAGTATCCATGGTTCAAATCTCTCGATGATAAGAAACTTGAAAAAATTGAACAGATGGTTGTCGAGCTCCATCCTCCTCATGATTTCCAACAGCTCGAACGGCTCGCCAAGACGCACTGGCTCGTTCATGTCCACGCCAACAACTATGCCGGTATGTATCATCTGACACCTGATATTGCCGTGCCGTATGTATTCGAGTGTACTTTCATCCGTAAGAAGGATGGCGAGAATCTCGAGCTCAACACAGAGCCGTTTCCGACTACGTATGATCGCCCAAATACGCTCGATCGCCCAGATCATAAACTTGTCGGATATCCATTTGTAAAAAAATAGGTTGTGTCTCCATGTGTCATGCGATATTATGTTGCAATCCGAAAAATGGATACCAAGCTAGCCGAGTCCATAATCCGCTTTCGCGAGCACGCGATTCGACTTCAAGAACAGCGTCCACGAACTATCCTTACGACATATGTACCATCTCGTACCGTTGACGCACCACCACCCGTGGCGAAACAAAAAAAAACTGGTCCTCAGTGCAGTGCACGCACACTCGAGGGGCGCCAATGTCCTTTTAGCGCCGCTCCAGAGTGCTCAGGGTTTTGCAAGAAACATTTCTCTATGAAATAGTATATGATTGTGCAGGCGCTTATCATAAACGCACTTTTGATCATGGCGGTCCCGCGCGTGATTTCAAAACCTATAGGTGTAACTTTTATAGACGAATTTGTTACCTACCTGCGTGCCCAACAAACGTTCCTCGTGTCGTCTTCTCTTTTGCTCGCAATTGTCTTGTACGCGACTCAGTACTGGCTTGAACGCTCAGGTGATGCCAATTCTAGCATGGATGGCCCAATTTCTCCAATCAAGTCTTTTGAAAAGGCGTGATCCCATGATGTAATCTTCTCTTCAGCGCATATACGCATATATTTTACGAGATCACTCAACTTTGGGTTTCCCCATAGCATATCCTTTGTAAACAAAAAGTCATCCTTGCCTATCGGAACAAGTTCATTCGCGTCGACGATGAAAGGTGTGCGTACATACTCTTTCAGTCCACCATACGACGTGATAATGACTGGCTTGTTTCTCAGGGCAGCTTCAACCGCCCCCATCCCGACCCCCTCGGAGTGCGAGCAATTGATATAACAATGTCCGGATCGATGAATATCCTCCAGGCTTGCATCATCGAGCAAACCGTTGATTACCTCGACTCGTGGGAACTTCCATTGAACTTCTGTGTGACATGTCGCCTTGATCAGTAAACGTGTATTCGGCATGTTCAGGCGTACAAAAGCCTCGAGAAGCATCTTGATATTTTTACGAGGGTCGATGACATTTCCAATAGTATAGAATGTGTAGGCGTCACTTTTAGGTACGATGCTTTTGACTGGTCCGTCATACGTTGTCTGCCAAAGATGTAGGATTCGCCAATCACCCTGTGGAAATTGTCTCGCAAAAACGTTTCGGCAAAATTCACTCGCAACGTAAAGAGTTTTGTAGCGCCGAACGAGTTCAGCGTAAAGCGGGTGAACCGTCTCTGTTTCACAAATGGTCATATAAATCTTTTTTTTACACCGACTCATGAGTTTGTCGACATTATTCATATGATGTTCGATCGGAAGTACAAATGCGAAACCGACGTCATACTCGGAATCTTTCGGGATATCACTGAACTGAACATATTCACCACCGACAAGCTGAGCATATCGGTTTGTCACCTGACCGATCCCAGCCAAAAGACTAGGTCCGATAAAGAGCCACCTAGCCATTAAAGAATAAATGGGTCCAACTTTTAAATAAAAAACCTAAATATTTATTAAATGATGCTTGTTCGAGCGTGTTCTACGCCCCAGCCTGAGCGCCCCATGCCACGTCGCCTGACACGTGTCCGTCGTATGATGGAATCGAAACGTATGGATACATTTCGTAGTATCCACGAAGCACTGAAAAAGACAGCCAACGAGGAGCAGGAGTTTGTCAAGGCGTTTTTCAAAGACACAAAATCTATTTTTGTTGATGAGGAACCCAAAGAAGAGGAGGATAAATCTGAGTAAAAACAATACTTTCATACAATAATGAATGCAGCAGTGTACTGTATAAACCTAGATCGTCGACCTGATCGACGTGAAAAAGTCGAAAAAGAGTTTCTACGCGAGGGTCTCGAAAACGTCGAATTTTTCACGGCAACGGATGGATGTACACATCCTCGTATGAATAGAGGTGAATGTGGATGCACTGACAGTCATATTCGTCTATGGAAAGATATTGTAAAAAAAGGTTATCCATGGGCACTTGTGTTCGAAGATGACGCGCGGCTTGTAGAAAACTTTCGTGAAAAACTTGAGGAAGTCCTGGCTGTGCTTCCGAATGATTGGGATTATGTAAATCTTGGGACAATCCCCGGATTTCATTTATCAGAGAGACGTGTTTCGCAAAACTTGATTAAAGGATCTTCGACCACAGCTCACGCGTATCTTATAAGCCAAAAAGGCGCGAAGCATCTCAGTCACTGGAACACATCCGATGTCCATTTTGTTGTGGATATACAGATTGCACGAACACCTCTAAATATGTATTACATCGAGAAAGCACTTGCTCATCAAAACACTGACAGTGTCATAGAGGGTTTTTTCATATCCAGATTAAACGGTGATCTCGGAATGATCAACAGATCATTCGATATTGACTTTGGACTTCGTACACAGTGGCCATGGCTTCTTTATTTTACGATTACGATCATGGTATGCTATGCGATGACGTGAAAAAAATATTCATTAATAAAATGGAAGCGGACGCTATTTTGTGGGCCGCTATAGCTATTTCAACACTTCATGTCAGTCAGACTGATATATCAGTGATACACGGTCGGTATAAACTCGACCTGAAACAGCAATTGAACATCGTTGTGCACCAGTTTTTCATAGTGGCTGCCTTGCTTGGTGTATTGTTTCAGCAGAGACAAAATATACAAGCCCATCTCTTTTTGATTATGATATGCATTGTTTGTTGGATTTGGTTCAATGGATGTTTCATGGCACAATGGCAACGAAACAACATCACATATACATCCGAAGAATTCACACGGATTCAAAAACCCAAAGACAAACGGCTTGTTCAATTTCTGAGTATGGTCGCACCACTTTTGATCATCGACTTGTATAAACTTTTCTCCTGATCTAATAAATGGCAAAGCGTGGTGGTATTGCAGACTCGGGTATTTTTGGTGGCATAGGTCTTGGCTCTATTGTACAGTGTGACGCGGAAGACAAATCGCTCTTCTGTCAGTTTGCAAAACTTATGAATATCATAACATGGATTTTGTTCATAGGCTTTCTTTTTTTGATCGCAAAATCTTATCTCTTTAACAAGTAATGGCAGGTGGAATATTTCCAGGTGCACCATTTCGTTTCAACATCAAATGCGTCATATTTACCGCCCTCATTGCAGGTGGCTATTGGTTTTTGCCTCAGAAAAATCTCTTCATTCTCTTCTTTCTGTTGTGGTTCCCTTATATCGCCATGGCATGGTATGACTACGCGTACGAGTGTCGGAATAAACTCAAACCGACAATTGTACCGTTCGGTCGCTATATATGGTTGCCTTTTAAGCCAAAAGAATATCAGGACGAGTTCACGAAACTCTCAGCTTCTCAGGTGGAAGCAATGAGCCGACTCGATCATCTGATAGGCTGGACTGCTGTTATAGGTCTCACTGGTTGGCTGGTGCTGCGATTGAAGACTTAGCAGTCAGGGCGGTAAGGATTTTGACAAGTATCACATTCTGCTTCTCAAGGTGTTTACTGATGGCATCAGTCGACGCCGCCAAGTTTGCCAGAACAGACGTGATGCTCTCACCCTCGTCAGTCGTCAGGACACTGAGCAGCATATCCTCAGCAAAACCCTCCTCGTCTTCCATCATAAGCTCATCATCCTCTGGAACAGTATCAATTGGTTTATCAGACATTATACTATATGAATCTAAAAATTCAAGCGCGTCTTAGCGCGCTTGAATTTTTTTCTTGGCTAAGAGTACAAAATGGCTGGTGGTCTTATGCAACTTGTAGCTTACGGTGCCCAGGATGTTTACCTGACGGGTAACCCCAAGGTTACCTTCTTCCAGGCGGTGTACAAGCGCCACACGAACTTCGCGATGGAGCTGATCCAGCAGACGACGAACGGCAGCCCCGCTTCCGGTGGCCGCGTGTCCGTCACGATCGCCCGCAACGGTGACCTGGTCGGCAACATGCACGTGGCTCTGACGCCCCTGACGGCTAACCTGACGTCCAACAACACTGGCTACGACACCAACTGGCTGGCTGAGCGTGCCATTGCGGCCGTTGAGCTGACCATCGGTGGCCAGCGCATTGACAAGCACTACCAGACGTGGTGGCGCCTGTACGCCGAGCTGTTCCTGAGCGAGTCGGACAAGCTGGCATACGGCAAGATGACTTCTTTCCCAAGCGTTCTGGGTGGCTCGACGCAGTACCGTGTGTACCTGCCCCTGCTGTTCTTCTTCAATCGTAACCCAGGCCTGTACCTGCCCCTGATTGCCCTGCAGTACCACGAGGTGCGCATGGACTTCGACCTGACGAACTACTATGGCGCCTACTTCAACACCTCCGCCTCTTTCGAGGTGTGGGCCAACTACATCTACCTGGACACGGAGGAGCGCCGTCGCTTCGCCCAGAAGGGTCACGAGTACCTGATCGAGCAGGTCCAGCACACGGGTGGTGACACGGTGACGGCCGGTGCCAGCTCCGAGACGGCTGTGCAGCTGATCCGTCTGTCCTTCAACCACCCCGTCAAGGAGTTCATCTGGTGCTACACTAACCCTAACACGACCGGCACCGCCCTGTCATCTGCTGGCTCTAACCTGAACGCCATGTGGAACTTCTCCTCCAACACGGCCAACGTGAACGTCACGTGCAACACCGCGGCACTGGTCGCCTCCAACAACTGGATCCTGCCTCACCAGGCGGGTGTACCCATGCTGGTGAACCTGGCTGGTACCAGCGCCGCTGGTATTGCCAACTCCAGCGCGGCAGGCAACTGCTACTGGGTTGAGGATGGCAACCAGCAGACCGGCCCCGGTATCGAGGTGGGTCCTCTGCACCTCTTCAAGGTTGTGCTCAACGGCCAGGACCGCTTCAAGGAGCAGGCCGGCAAGTACTTCAACACTGTGCAGCCATTCTACCACCACACGGGCACCCCCTACCCCGGCATCTACGCGTACTCCTTCGCTCTGCAGCCCGAGGAGCACCAGCCAACTGGCACGTGCAACTTCTCTCGCATTGACAACGCTCAGGTGTCGGTGCAGATGAAGTCGTCTTGCAACACGACCCTGCAGAAGCTGTTCGCGGTCAACTACAACATCCTGCGCATCCAGTCTGGCATGGGCGGCCTGGCCTTCTCCAACTAGAGAACTACAACATCAGCTTTGCTTTGCGAAACAAAAAACCAAAAAAAGGGCTTCGGCCCCAAGAACGTTCAAGGTTCTTGGAGTCGATCAATCAAAAAGAAGATGTGTCCTTACGAGACATTTCAACGAGCTTTGCTGCGACATAAATAGACAAATCAAGTGCCTCTTCGAGAGCCTCCTTAACCCAGTCGTACCCACTGTTTTCAAGGAGACCGTGGCCATACTGCTTACGGCCCTTTTCCATACGTTCCTTGATACGCTCAAGAATTTCATCATTCATTTCAGACATTTAGTATAAAATGGTCAATACGTTTATAACATCCTCTTCTCTTGAGGAGTGTGCCAAATCACTCGATTATCGCCGTCTCGGAAAACAACGCGTCGAAGCCTATCAGCTCTATCGAGCGATCACGGGACAAACAAAAGGCTGGCGTAATCACCCTGCAGCGCTTGCATGGCAAGGACATCAATGTGCCCTTGCCATGTACACGAATGTGATGATCCGTGAATGGATTTCACGTGGATACAAAAATACGATGCAATTTCTGCCACACTGCAAAAATCCTCGTTTTCCGTGGTGGTGGGGCTGGAAACCGCTCATCATGTCACATCGAGCATCACTCAATAGAAAAATGCCAAACTTTTACAAGTTTGAAGTTGGTGAATTTTCAAATTACGGATATATTTGGCCATCAAAGGTACCGGTAGAATTTAGGTGCGATGACCCACCGCTCGAAAAAGTGTGTACCACTCTATAATATGGATCTTCTTCTTGTAACCCATATGGCCTTGAGTTCTTTCGAACCATACAAGTACTCTGGTGCCTGGTACGAGGTGGCATCTATTAAAAAGGGATTTGCAGGTCTCGGTCAGGGCGACTGTATGGATACACGTGGTGTATATGAATACAATCCCGATAAAGATGAAATCGATGTGGCGACTGAATGTAGACATTTAGACGGACATATCAGTGGAATCAAAGGTATTGTGACATGCCCGAGTTCAAAATCAAAAAGAGGACTTGTCAGTTGTTCCCTACGGTTCCCGACAGCTTCATGGATTCCACCATCTACGTATACAATCCTAGAAACTGATTATGATACATATGCTATCGTTGAATCGGGATTAGGTCCTAAGAGTGCAGCGCCTTTTGTTCAAATTTACTCGAGATATACACGGCCTGGAATGAGATTCATAGAGGCCCGGAAAGAACTATTACGTAATTGGGGGTATGACCCTGACCAAGCTCATATAACTCCAGTGACTCAGTAAAACTACACCTTTTCCAATTTTAAAACAGGAAATTCAAACCACTCAAAGGAGGCTGAATCACAAATACGAAAGGCAAGTTCGAGTCTGAAAGAGCCTTTTTCAAGATGGCGGGGTTGTCAGGACCGGCATTGAGGGTGTGATTATTTTTATAAAAGAAACCTTCATCGGCGTACTCGACGTCACGAACCTGTAATTCAGAGTAAAACTCGTCGAGAGGCGCTATGAGATGCTGATTCAATGAGTAATCATACACGTACCCGTTCGCCTCTACCCAGTAATGGACGTCTTCGCCCCGAAAGCCCCTGACGCGCCTGGACTGAATTTTTCGAAGTTTGACCCATGTTAAAAAACTGGCAATGACACAATCACCTTTGCCGGACCAAGACCAATTTGACGACCTTTTGATGATCCACGACGCCGGACCGGGTCCTTCCCTCATTTGTTAATAAAACGAGTCAAGTTTTTATGACCCATACAGTCGATTAGGCCCTCCTGACTCATTAAAACTATACCTTTTCCAATTTTAGAACAGGAAATTCAAACCACTCAATCTCACTTCCCAGTTCTTCATTATCATTCGGAAATGCGTGGAGAACATCCGGTTCAATAAACTCCTCGAGTTCCTGCTTCGGTCCACGAAACAAAGATTCTTCCTTGATTCGCTCAGCGCGTTGATCAGTCAGCAAAATGAGACCGGTTATCTGCTTAAAAGCAATCAAAAATTTTGTGTCGATACAATCCTCATCATCACAATGGTCATCAGCAAATGTATATGGACGAAGATATGTCATTCGATATAGTTTTTCCTTACTTTCATTTTTTTGGAACACTTGTTGGCAAAGCTCCATACCCTCTTTGTATTGCGCATCAGTCAGGCTTTCCTTGACCGAGTCGATGAAATCTGAAATTTCGTGAGCCATACATGTAGATAACATAAAATCTTTAGCTTAGATATATGGAACAGTGGGTCGGTATTCTCCTCGGTTTCATAGTTGCCATCGCCATTATCATTGCGTACATGTACCGCAGAAGTAACTTTGAGAACGCAACTTCAGCCCCGCCACAGGATGCTTTGGTAGTAACTGGAGTCGTGGAAACACCAGGTGCACCAGTTCAGCCATCCCCACCTCCCACCGCTCAACCCCCTACTATGATGCCTACTCAACCCCCTACCATGATGCCTACTCAACCCCCTACCACGATGCCTACTCAACCCCCTACCACGATGCCTACTCAACCCCCTACCATGATGCCTACTCAGGCAGAGACTTCTACCATGATGCCTCAGACAACAGCTCCCACTATGATGCCTACTCAGCCCCCTACCATGATGCCTACTCAGTCAGAGATGGATATCGAGCCGGCGTATGATGCCAAATTTGCGGAATATACCCCTGAAGATGATATCAAGGTAATGTAATGGACCTTAAACGTATTGCTATGACAATGAAACTTCGTAAAATTTCAGGGACTGTTGTTCATCATTGTGCGATACTTCGTAAAATTTTGAACGAGTCTGGGATCACTACACGTATCATAAAGGGATATTGTGTGAGTCCAGGTGAAGTGTGTGAACACTACTGGGTCAGAACCATAGACGAAGGTCTTGATATGGACATTGGCCTTGAGCTTGCCAAGTTGTACACTCCAGAACTCGCCGATATGCGAACAATGCTTCTTGAAACAATCCCCGATGATCTCGCATCCATCAAAGTTCTCAAACAGGAGGATAACGAACGTCTATATGAACTTTATGAGACGGACCAGAAAACGTTTTGGTCAGAGGCACCATATGATGTCAGAACTTTTCACCCCAAGTAAAGCTTTAGAACTTGTGTGATATCTGATCTACAGTACGGACATGTCGTTATAAAACGGCTTGTGCACAATGAACAACCTACATGACCACATGGTACAAGGGCTGTCTCGATAGTTCTATCGAGACACGTAAAACACATGAAACGATTCATATCATCCGATGATACAAAATTGATAACACGACGTAGGTGTCTAAAACGCTTGACAGTCTCGTCATATTCTTCTTTGAGCTTATCAATGCATTCATCTTCACGAAACTGATCGATGAGTGCATGCAGGCTATCCTTGTATCGGATTGCATCTTCTTCCAGTGTATTGATGATGACGGTTAGTTTATCAACCTTAGCGCGTTTCTCCTCATGTTCTTTGTTGACTCGTAATAGTTGGTCAACAGCATTGACATACATCATTTTGAGATTCTGTACAACCTTCAAGGGTTCACGAAGATCATCAGGCAGTGTATCTGGATCGTACTGTGAAGGTACATCAATATTTCTGAGCATCAAGAGTTTTGTATGAATGTCCAGGAGCAGATCTTCATTTACATCAATCTCTGTGTAGTTCATAATTGTATTATCAAAAATAAAATATCCTTTATGTGTAAATGGCAACGAGTGACCGTAACATGATCGTACTTATCGCATCGGCGTACATGATGGTATCCGCAGTACGTGATCTTTATGATCAGAATCGCGGCACGGCTCACCGCTCTACGTGGTTCACCGCAGTCATGCAGTTTATGATTGCGATCGCCCTCTTGATCTTTGCTCGGGCGTAAGCTTTTTCTCAGGCTATTGTAATGAACGCCTACGGCAATTCAGGAAATGTTAATGGTCGTATGATCGTCAGAGGACTGGTCGTGCTCATTCTTATGGCCATGTTCTTGTCTGGTGTGTTCCTTATCGTAGAGGGCACAAAGAATGACCCAGCAACTGAGCCCAACAAGAAGTGGTTCGGCACAGGCCACATTGTTGCGGCATCCATGTTTGCCGTTGGATACATCATATCATTGAAACCTTAAAAATAGTGTGTATATTACTAAAAATGGCTCACCTCATCGGACACATCAATGGCGTAATCATTGAACGCTCGGAAAATCTCCAAGCGATCATGATCAAAGTCGCTGATGTATGCAACTTCCATGTTGTTACTCAGGCATTTCATCAATTTGAGCCGGTTGGTACGACCGGCGTTCTTGTGCTCGCCGAAAGTCACTTTTCGGCACACACCTACCCTGAAAACAAGATGGTTTACATAGATGTTTTTTGTTGTTCAAAGGATTTTGATCCGAGTGCATGCTCTCTCGTAATCGAACGCGAGTTTGGCGCGTCGTCAGGATCTTGGCAGGTTATTCAACGACCTGTGAATGACCGGGCTGAATTCCCTGAGAAACAGTCTCTGATAACGCCCTAAACAGTTGAGGCGTCTGGGTGCCATTTTCAAACCCCACTGACGTTCGGATTCCAAGATTTGTTGCAGCTGTAATCGTATCTTGGTTTGCACCTAGATATACAAAAGACCAACCGTCATTCTTTTCACGCATCTCAAGCAGGTCCTTGATGTGCTCGGTCGTGTACTTGACCGACGCATTCTCCTCACCGTCTGTAAGAACAATCACGATGCTTTCACGTGGCAGATTCATTTTCATAACATAACCAATCGCGTCGAGTAGGGCTGTCGAGCCGCGTGGTTCGAACGTCTCCCTGTTCAGGGGGGTTACATCAGCAATCGGTACATTCTCATACACTGATGTGATTTCGTGATCGAAAAGGATCAGGGTCATTGTTCCGCCCTGCTCCTTTTGAGCATCAACAAACGCATTGTATCCATTGATTGTATCGTCGCGACACACCTCCATTGAGCCTGAGCGATCGAGGATGAATACGCGTGAAGCCATACATATCGATGTAAACTTGTGTTTAAATAAACAGCGTCGTGTGCGGTACGCCAATGTATTGCCATTGATTTCCACCAATTTGACTGAGATATTCACGATTCACTTTATGAATCTGAGGCATTTCATCGTCGTCACTTATAATCACGGTACGATCTCCACAGAGTCGACGTATGTTTTGAAGGTCCGAGCGAACAATGTCCTCTTCGTGTCCGCCATCAATATGGATAAGATCGTATATCTTTTGATCAGCCTTTGGAATTGTCTCACGTGAATCTCCATACGTGATCGTTAACCGACCTGGAAATCGGGTATCCAGATAGTCAAAGCACGGTCGTGTATACTTATGAAGCCCGATATCAAACAAGTCGATACGACTGGTCGGATTCGCCATAAGATACAAGAGGCATGAGTGACCAGCATTAAACCCAATTTCAAGAATTGACTGTGCATTTTTCGCAAAACGTGTGATATTTTCACGTTTCGTACCCCATTCCGTATTTTCGATGAACTGTTCATGATGCCAAAGTACATTTCCTTCACATGGTTCACCAGATGCTTCTACAATTGCTCGAATGTGTTCCACGTGATCCTGAAATGTATACTGGAACCAATCCAAGTTTTGCCATGCCGTATTCACACGAAGATCAAAATGTGTATCATCGATGAGAGATAACATCACGGGTTCATCATGACCGACGACAAGTCCGAGTGTATGTTGATTCGAGATTGCTTTATCCATAGCCTTTTCAAACCATGACGTATATTTTTTGGGAACGAACCAGAGATTCCCTTTGAGAATATACATAGGTGATTGTAACCATATATACGGATCTTTCCAATTGTATGTCCGAGCACCGTCGAGTGTTTGTACACCCCAATCACCGAGCATGTTCGGTCCAAGTTGACGGAACGAAGACATGCATATGCGATCGCAAGGTATATTCAGGTTTGTCGGTGGTGGCGGGGTACACTCCGGTGTTTTTGCATATCCAAAATCGATCCAGGCATAATGAGTATAATCCGGAAAAAGCTCGCTGGCGCGGCGGACGAAACATTGTTTACTATACAGTGTCAGTCCGTAGTCAGCGTTGTTATATTCTTGACAATCTCGAAGATGATCCGGAACAAACCGATGGAATGTCCGTGACTCGACGAGTTCTTTTTGGCGCGCATAATGTTTTGGAATAAACGTATCTTCGATATCCAATGGAAGTGTACGGACACCGAGTTTTCTCACACGATCGGCATGTGGTTCATCGATAAAACAGATGAGGTCTTTTCCGAGCGGCTGAACAAGTCTTTCAAAACATGTAAAATACTCATCGACCGACCGACTTCCATGTGTCCATGTATCCCTCTGAATATCCCGAAAGGCCGACACCCATAAGACATTCTTCACCTTTTTCTGAAACACGATGAACCCATCCCCATCAACAGTCCCTCTATGAACTTGGATCACACTTTCCGGTGCCATTTCTTTGAATGGCTCAATCATGTAGTCATTAATATCTTCGATGATATAGTAGCCATCCGGTGCGACCTTCGACCAAAGCACATTAAATGATGTCTTCATATGTTTGAGAATATGACTTCCATCGTCCAAAATAAGGTCATATTGAAGGTCTGGGACACACGTCTCGAGTTCACGTGTCGAACTTTGGTCGACCCAGAACGTCTTGATCCGATCATCCTCGAACAGCACCGTTCTGTCAATGTCGCATCCATAAATCGTCGCCTCTGGAAAGTAATCGCGCCACATGCGAAGTGACGCACCCGGTCGATACGTTTCACCCACAATATGCTTCATGAGTGGAACATTTCCAACACCAATCTCGAGAACATTCTTCACTTTCCGGTTGTGGAGTAACGCATGATACAATGGTGTATATGTATGACTAATTCGTGGACATTTGTCCGAACCATGTGTGTACGCCAAACGACACAGGGGTGTTTCGTAGTTGACTTTATATTGATGTATCACGGCCGGATCTTTTTGAATCTCATACTCTGGCCGACCATGTTCGACACACTCTGTACAATAACCAATCGTTCCACCATTCATGTATGTGAGAACCGATAGGACAATATCGGCATGAAGCCACTCAGCCGGGATCTTCTCAATGTGTTTTTGCCAATATGTATTGGCGACATTCTTAAAAAATGCCGTCCGAAAGAAACAACCACCTGATCCTGCATAATGTGTGTGGCCAGTGTACTCGACAAGCACTGGAGGTAGTCGGGCATCTGGGTTCGTGCCGCAAATATCATATGTCAACTTTGACTGGTCAACTGGTCGGACGTGCCAGACATCTTCCTCTTGCATCACGAAATAGTCACTGTCGAGCTTCTCAACTCCTTCAAAAAAGCGCTCAAGCCATTCGGTCGGCTTCTTCCAGTGACAAATGCCAATGTTTGACTCGTACGTATAGATAGCACCATATTTGTCGGCAATTTTCTTCATTGCCATGTCACCTCCATCGTTGATCATGACCACCTTGCCATCTGGATAACATTTCCGATACGATTCAAACGCTTTTTCAGCCGCGTATGTTTGATTGTAGCATTGGAAGAATGCATCAATGGTAGGCTTTTTTTGAATCACTGGATGTATCCGTGTAAACCAATCGAGACGATGACGGTCTTTGTCAATGTCGTACCATCCTTTGAGTGCGCTCTGGAAATACTCTTCATACATAGGTGCTACGCGATCGAGCGTAAAGTTTTCGGCCCAAGTGCGACATGCATATGGATCGATCCGTCCGATGTTACGAGCAGCCCAAATCATGTGATCGAATGTTCGGCATCTGTATCCCGTAACACCGTGTAGATTGTTTTCAGCAAAAGTACCCCAGTCAGTTGAGATGACTGGTGTGCCAGACATGAAACTCTCAATCATGACACCAGCAAATGGCTCGACGTATGTCGAAAAAATGAAAACACCCTTGGCGTTCTTCATGAGCTCACGGCGCTTGTCTGCAAATGCGTAGCCAACATACTCCACGTGTTTTGGCCATTCGGAAAGCCCGAGATCACCCGGACCTCCCTGCCCTGCAATAACAAGCTTTGCGCCGATATGTTCTGTAACACCAATTGCAAGATCAACACCCTTGGCCCGAGTGATCCGACCAAGATAGAGGAAGTAATCTTGTTTCTTATCACTAAACTCAAAATCCTTCGGATCAAAGTAATTTGGAATGACGACATGATACCATGGCATTTTGCAACTGTACTGTACACGTTCGAGTCCGAGATTTGCATGCATGAGCGCATACGATTCATAAATTCTATACGGTGCAAATGCTTGAGAGTAGCCGATTCCAGGCTCGACGATTTTCATGTCACCGAGTTGATCACATACATGTTTGTTGCCTTGGCCCCAGAATGCCAGAACGAAATCATTTGGCTGTTGTCGGAGTCGGATTTCACGAACGGCATTTTTGTTGTATGTCTGGTAGGCCTCATCAAGCAGATCAAACTTGAAGTTTTGAACTTTCCAGTCGTAATTTCCGTATACACGTGTGTATGTTTCGCGGTCTATGACCGTCACATGTTCCGTACAGTTCACCTGAGAGTCCTCGTGCCCATAGTGTATCACAGTATGACCACGATGAGTCATCATGTCACAAAACTTGAGTACCTTTTGAGTGAATGCACACGCAACAAAGTCTTTATTTGTTATTGTATGTGGAACTGCAAGAACATGAAACCTCATATCTTTATGTAGACCATGTTCTTTTAGGTATTTTTTTAGCGCATGATACTAGGAATGAGTTTTGGATGTTGTAAACAGACGATCCAAAATGAATGTATAGGTGAAGGAGGAGGAGGTGGACCAGGTTCCACAGGTCCATCGGGTGCAACAGTCATTTCCGGGCTCTTGATGAATTGTTACGGAACGACAACGCTTACAAATCCAGTGTCTTCAAACACGTTTCGGATCGCCATGACAAGTTCAAACGGCTGGACTGTAAATGGAACATCACTATTAGTTTCAGTGTCACCTGGAGGAAACTTTCAGGTGAACCAGGGTGGTGTATATCAAGTGACAGTATGTCTGAACACCGTCAGTGATGATACACCAAACAAATTTGCCATTGGTTCTCTATTAACAGACACTGGTCCCGTAACACAGGGTCCGTACCTCTATGAATATTCACCCATGTTGACACAAGATCCATCAACTTCTGTATCTCTCCCGATTACTATCACGGATCTATCGAAATACTATTATATTGATGTCATATTTCCTGATACATATACATCAATTAGTGTCTCGAACGTCTCGACGTTTGTCATGATTACACCTATAAGTTCACTGACGAGTACCTATGTTGAAGGTCCAACGGGTCCGACGGGTGCGACAGGTCCAACTGGTCCGACAGGCGCAGGTGCGACGGGTCCTACGGGTCCTACGGGTCCTACGGGTCCTACGGG
>JACCDP010101933.1_pt1 | contig 41942 bp, 55 predicted proteins | sample 7445841 | NCBI WGS metagenome assembly JACCDP01 (sample SAMN15323441, study PRJNA562643) | freshwater metagenome | isolation source: river surface water | place: USA:Blue River Watershed | collected 2017-08-17 | reverse complement strand
GGCCTGCCGTACTGAATAAGTTAATGCTTCCTCCAATCATCGCGCCGAACGTGTTGTTCAGGTGCGCAGCTGCCCAGCCCGCTAGTCCCAATAATCCAATGGGGTAGCCTAAGCCAATAATGAAGGCTGTGAACGAGGTCACGAACGAGTCGAGTTCTATCCCCAGGGTGCCCGCTTGCGTCTCCACTGCGAGGAGCGTCCCCAGGACGACCATAGTCCCAACATTTCTTCTCCGCGTCATACGTGTTTCTCCACACGGCTGTTGATGTCGTTGGTTGCCACACGACCCTTCCACGCCCGTTCTGCGCGATAGTCCAGTTTCTGCGCCAGAACAGGCTTCTCGCCGCCCATACGGATGATTTCCATGTCGTAGGGCAACTCTAAGACCTCATCGGTTGTGAGTAATAATCGACGCTGTGGACTCGTCGTCTGGGATCGACTTATGTGCTGTCCATAACTGGCTCCTTCTGCTGTGCTGTGGATGGTAGTTGGCCCTAAGATGTTCTCTGCGATGCGCTTTGCCGTGAGGTCGTTATCTGGTGTGTGAATCACCTTGACCTTGCAGTTCCCCCAAATGGCCGTATGCTCGCCAAAGGTCTCGAAGAGCCCCCCCAAATCTTGCGTGACAACCAGGTCTCTCATCCCATAGCCCGCCTGGACCGCAATCCCCTTGTCAATGGCACGGCAATACCCATGCCACGGAAGTTCATCCAGTACGTACAAGAGCTGGTGCTTCCACGTCCGCACTTTGTGGCTCATCAGCCGCTCCGTCGCCACGTCCAAGATAACGCGATAGATTGGATGGAGCCGCTCCAGCGCCATCGGACTTGGCGCAATCAGGTACAGCGAGGTAGGGCGCTGGCCATACTGGAGTGAGTCCAGGGAAAAATCTGACGTGTCTGTGCTCGCGGCCACCATGGGGTCGTTGTATAACGCCAGCGGGCGAATCGCGGTGCTCCACACGCTTGACAGCTCGCGATCGCCGGTAATGTTCTGAATCGCTCGCACCATGCTCACGATGGCGCGGTGAGCATCGGGGTCTGGGTGGATCGTCTTTACCATCGCCTGCAGGGCATCGCTTAGTCGCGTGTGCATTTGCGTCAGGAAATGCCATACGCCTCCCAGAGAGCGGATGAGTGCCGTGTAGCATACATGCAGTATCGAGGCCCCCAGCAGCAAGGTCGCGAGTTCGCGGAAATGCGCTCCGGTACTTCCTTCGCCCTGGAGCTTGGCTGGCGCCGTCAAACTATGCGCAATTACGTCCGCATCACCTACGGCATGCGGGGTGCCCAGGCGGATCGCGTCTAACACATTGATGCACGTCTGAGGGGTGCGGCACGGCGTAAACGCATGAACGTTAGATATCTGTTCGCGCCATCTGGCGGTGACGTCGTAGTTCTCGCCGTCCTTAGGGTCCAAAACGATGACGCTCTCTGGCCAATCGAGGAGTGTAGGGATAATAATGCCAACACCCTTGCCGCTGCGCGTTGGTCCGATCAGGAGTATGTGTTCAGGCCCGTCATGCCTGAGGATACGCCCCGCGTGCTTGCCCAGGACCACGCCACGCTCGCTGTACAGCCCCGCGCGTTTCACCTCGCGGGGCGTGGCCCAGCGGGCACTCCCGTGGACCTCCTGTTCTGGGCGACCTCCTGTCACGAGTCGGAGGCCAAGGCCCAAAGCCGCCATCCCTCCGAGTGCCCAAAAAGCGATCTCGGGGGAACGCTGAATTGTGCCGCCGAGCGTCGCGATGTCGTTGAAAAGATTCACTTCCCCTCCATGTTGCGTCTGGGATGTCTGCACGACTCAAGGCGATATGCATGGCTTTCCACCGCAATGGATTTCAGCGTTGCCAAGACGTCTTCCATTGCGGCTATCTGTCTCTCCGCCATCTGGGCTTTCAGCCTGCCCTCCGCTACCCGGCGCGGATAGACCCTGCGCCGCTGCTTACCCCCAGTAAATCAGCAAGGCAAACCCTATGACCATGCACAGCCACAGCGTGACTATCAGGGTTGTCAGCAGGCGGCCCTGGGCACGCTGCGTCTCATGAAGGTATCGGATTAATGCCACAATGTTGTCCTGTTCCCTGGCCGCGTCCCTGAAGCCATCGGTCGCCAGGGTGAGCACCGCATTGAGCTCCCGCGCTACCTGGGTATTCAGCAGTCCTTGCGCTGCCACCAGTTCTTTATGTTGCTCGCCTATCTCACGATGCAGCCCTTGCATCGCGCCACGAAGTGCCTCTACTGGGCCTCGCGACGCTCCTCCTGCGTTCTCGGTCGTTTCGCTTGCCATTCGACTCCCTCCTGTTATGACTCTTCGTCCGGGAAAAAATCGTTTGCCTTCTCCACGTCGTAGGATCGCAAAAGGCGCAACTCGTCTCTCCTTTCATTCGGCGACTGTAGACGTACCCTGATCGCTTTTGAGGTGCCATACTATCGCTCCCATCCCGCGTTGGTCTCCCGTTGTGCTTCCTCATCCCATCCACTCCGCAGCACGACGTCTATTCTGCTCCCTGCCCATTCCTCCCCCTGGCCCTGCCCTGGCTGCCAAAACGATCGGCTGCCACGTCGCCTGTCCTGGCTTGTGCCGCTTTGTGCTGAACTTTCCCTCCACGCGGAGGCCTCCATAGGGTCCTCGGCTCCTCTCCCGTAGTGCTGGTTGCGTGCCGGGCGGTAGCCTGCCGCGATCGCCTCGGCGTGACTCCAGAATTTGACCTGGTTCCGTGGGCCAACTTCCCCGTAATGCGGGTCCCCCGGCGCGTGGTAGATGCCGCTATTGACATTGCCAATCAGCGGCTTTTCCAAGCGTTGATGCAGGTCGACTGTCTCTCCTAGCTCTTCCTCAGCGTGTGCTTGCCTACCCCGCGCTCGTCGTTGCATCGTCTCTTCCGCACCACGGCCGTAATGCTGGTTACGCGCCTGGCGGTACCCTGCGGCTTGTGCCTCGGCATGGCTCCAGAACTGGACCTGATGCTTTGGCACCACATCCCCGTAGTTGGGATCGCCTGGCGCGTGGTAGATTTTGCTGGTGGTATTGCCAATCAACGGCGTGCTCAGTCTCGCAGTGGGATCGATCGGCGGGGGTCTCTCATGCTGGCCTTTCCTGCTGCCTCGCTCCCGTGGTCCCTGGGTCTTGGCACGCTTCCCTCGCGTGCGCGCCGCTTGGTTCCCTGAGGTCTCAAAGGCCTTGTCCCAGGCCTTCCACTCGGCTGCGACCTGGCGCTCTGCCTTGAAGGCAGCATAGTCCTTGCCCCAGAACTGGTCCCGCACGAAGGTCATTGCCTCGTCACGCCCAATCCCGAACCCCTCGCGCTGGCGATAGGCCTGCCATTCGTCGAGGTTCTGCATCTCCTCCCACTCGCGCCACTCCGCGTTGATCACCTCGCGGTTGACCAGGTTCTTCTGGTGCTTCGGTGGGGTCATACCCTTGGAGAGCATCCAGCGTTCTTTATTGGTCAGCTCCACCTCCGGGTTGCGTTCGATCCCCCTGGCCTTGAGGCTCTCATGACTGACAGCCACCGGGTGCCCCTCGCGCTCCAAGGCCGCGTTGCTTAAGGTGGCCACCCCCCACCGCAGGCCTCGGAGGGCGGCAGGATGCGTCCAATATCGCTCCTTCTGTGCCCCTCCCTTTGCGGGGTCCTGCCCTTGCGGGACTGCTCGACGAAAGAAGTGTTGTGGGCTTCGCGGGATGTCGTCGTTCACGCGCTCACAGACCATCGCATGGACATGCGGCTGCTCTGCGCCGTCGCTCGCCCTTGGGCAATGGATGGCCATGACGTAGGGATGCTTACGGAAAAAGGTATCAAGAATGTCCTGGGCAAGCTCGATGCGCCCTTGCCTAGAGAGTTCGCGAGGCAGCATGATTTCATAGGTCCGCGCGACCACGCCATTCTTGCGTTCGTAGCGCTCGGCCATGGCAAAAAAGTGCGCGCCACTCTCCGCCCAGGGGGGCAAATTGATGGCCCGAGAGAGGACGAGGTCATCCTTGGCCGGGTAGCTTTCACGGGCCAGATACATGGCATGCTGGGATGATCTGTTCTGGTTCTCTCTCGCCAGATATTGCGCCATCCCAGCTGCCCCAGCATCGGATTGCCCCTTCGTAATGGACGCGACCTTGACGTGGAACACCGCCATGGCCTGTCTCCCCCCTTTCCTGCTGTTTGGCCTCCCTGACTGGTGTTACTCGCAGAGTAACGCTGAACTGCAATCCACCCTCGGACTCTGCGGCCTGTTTTTCTGCCTTCGGTGCCGTTTTTCTGCCCACGTTCACTCGCCTTCCCTCTTTTCCTCCCGTGAAACACCCGCGCCCAGCTCGATCCGTCCCACGAGGAACGCTAGGCCACTGAGGACCATGAGCCCTGTGAGCATCCAGAACTCTGGATACGGATAGGCCGCCATCCATTGCTGTGCAGTGTTTATACCCCACCATACTATGGTCATGATTTTGTTCCCTTATGCTTCAAGTTCCTGACGAATCTTCTGCCGCATCCTGGCCGCTTGCCACCGCGCCCACCATGACCCTTTTGGGGGTCCTCCTTCGAGGTTTCGGTACCCTGCTCGCTTGTACACGATCGTCCATGTGGCATGACAGAGGTCGCAGCCCATGTCTTCCTCAATGCCTTCAGATGTCCAGCGCGGAGGGCCGAGTTGCATCGCCGCTTCCATGGTATCGTCCTCTGCATCGCCAGCACATGGCATGTCTCCGGCTCCGCACGCTGGGCAGCAGACCCAGCCATCCCTGTGGTGGCTATGCCGTCGCACCTTTTGGCTCCCATCCCTCGTCTTCGCGGCGCATGGATGCCATTGGATCATCATGAGCACCATGAGTCCGATCACTATCCCGCCCATGATGAGCAACAATGTTTCGCCTCCAGCCATCTCAATGACGCCATCCATGCCGATGTCCATGGCCTTCATCCCTCCCTCCCCCGTAGCGCCATGATCATGTCATAGGTCAGGACGCCTCCCGCCCAGCCGATCCGCCAGGCCAGCACGACGGGCAGCATCATGATTGCGAGGAGTACCCCCGCAACGCCTACTATCTCCCACGGATCGAACAGCATGTCTCCTCCTGAGGTCTGGGGCTGTCCTCCTCTACATTTCCATGCCTTCAGACTCGTTCTGCTCATACTGCGACGCCTCCTCGGCCGCCTCCCGCCCTGCGTAGTGCCCCAGCGTCCCAGGAAACGGCGCGTCACCGATAGCGCTCGCTCCCGCATATTCAGCCGCCTCGGTGTAAAAGAGGTCGACCGTGTCACGACTCACAATCCCTTCATCCTCCGCACGCGCTGTCACCGCAATGTCACGCCGGAAATCCTGCTCACTCTCCCAGAGGTCTCGCTTTTCCTGATGCCCTGCATTATCCGGGTCATATGGCGTGTCCTTCATGTCATAGTCGCTGCTCCAGGCCTCTTGCCACTGCGCTTCCGTGCGATGCACGGCGTCCCACTCCCGCTCGGCGTTGGCAATCCACCCATCCACACGGGCCTTTTCCTGGTCGTAGACGTCGGTGAGCGTGGGCCGCATGGCGTCGGCTTCTGCGACCATGCCCTGGTAGTGTCCCAGCGTCGGCGTGAAGGGGGTCTGCTCCTGCTCATACGTGTGGATGGCCTCAGGGCTGACGATGCCTTCCTCCTTAGCCTGGGTGAGCACCGCACGCTCGCGCTGCGCATCCAGGCTGAGCTGCCACGTGTCGTAGAGATCCCGGTGTACGGCCTTGTCGGGGTCGTAGGGCGTGTCCTTCATGGCATAGTCGCTCCTCCAGGCCTCCTGCCACTGTGCTTCCGTGCGATGCACGGCGTCCCATTCCCGCTCGGCGTTGGCGACCCAGCCATCCACGCGGGCCTTCTCCTGCTCGTAAACGTTCTCAAGGCCTGACGGGGTCTCTTCGGCGCCGTGCCCGCGCCCTTCCTGCCTTCCTTCTGATACTCGCTCCCTCGCTGCCTCCCGCTGCTCCTCACGTATCCACTCCACCTGATTCTGCGCGACATACTCACCCAGCGTGGGAGGAGTCCTCTCAACGTGGGACTCCCTCGCATCACGGAACCCGTCCCTCTCTTCGTGACTGAGGATTCCCCGTGTCTCAGCTTGGTCGAGGACATAGGATGTCCGCCACACCCCTCTTTCAGTTTCCCAGCCTTCTCGCATGTCCCGATGCTCTGCGTTGTTTGGGTCGTAGGAGACCCCTTCCATCCCCCAGTCATTGCGCCAGGCCTGCTGCCACTGCGCTTCCGTGGCGTGCTGCGCATCCCATTGCCGCTCCACCTCGGCCACCCACCCGTCTACACGATCCCGTGTGCGGTCGTACAGCCCTTGCAAGGCGTGCTCCGCCTCTCCTCCCGTACGCCCTTCCCCGCTTACGACGTGCGCTGAGACACGGTTGACATCCATGGCCATCTCGCCTTCCCACGGTTCTTGCTGATACGGCTGCCTTTCCCTGAGCGGCGCGGCAAAGCCCATGCCCTGCAGTACCTGCTCCTGCTCCCGTTGCTCCTGCTCCGCTGCCCGCAGCCCTATCCATCCCATCATCTGGGACCACCATCCCTGCTCCGCCATACGTCACCTCACTTCATGCCGGGGAGGCACGCCACGGCCTCTCTGGGGTTGGCCTGTCTATGCACCTGCAGGGCAGCCCGACACGCGGTCAGCCCTGCATCGGTTCCTGGAAACGTGGCCAGGCTCTGCTGTGTCCCCAGCGTCGTCATCACCACGAGTATCCATGCGGTCAGCATGCCTATTCTCCTTCCCATGTCCAGAACAGTGTCGCCACCGCGGTAATCCTCTCCACTGGCACTGGACCGCTGTAGCGACAGTCCAGGCTCTTCATGACCTTTGAGGCCAAACACACCTCCCCCTCCCGCACGACCATCGGCACCGGCAGCCGTGGCAACGCCAGTCCTGCTGCTTGCTCAAACACTGGCCCATAGTCGTCCCCATTGATGTAAAATCGCTGCTGAACAATTATGAGGACATCCCCTGGGAGGCCCGCGACTGGCTTCAGCAGTGCCATGCGTGATGGCCACCACGGCCGTAGGGCCTCAGGGATGTCGAGGAGTACTGCCTGCCCATACCTGAGGGGCTCTGACACACGATGCAGGCGGTACAGCCCCAGAGGCATACTCGCTGAGAGATTGAGGCGTATCCAGGGCAGGCAGAGGAAGAGCAGGACGAGGCCTCCCGCCAGTATCTTCACGGCAGGGTGCGCACGGGGCTTGCGGTGTTTTTGCTCAAGGCCTAAAGGTTGGTGTGCCATAGAGCCTCACCCATTCTGCCCATTCCTCTGCTGTACGAATCCCGTAGGTGTCCTGTACTGCCCGCCCCAGCTCTGCATATCGGTACAACTCCTTCAGCCAAAGGATTGCCCTTTTCATCCCGACCTCATCAGGTGTTTCGATATCAGGTGTTTCGATTGGCTTCATCGCGCCTCCGCATTCGTGTCTTCATCGCACTGTTTCATGACTTCCCTTGGTCTCCTTCCCTCCAACAATGCCTATGACGGTGACAGACGCAAGCGTGAGTATGGCCACCGCATACGTCAATGCCTCGATCCCTCGCTGTATTTCCTGAGGAATGCCCACTATTCCCTCTGTCAGGAATGGCACCATGACCCGGGCCGCGACGACTGTCATGACCAGCCCTACGCCTTCCATGAAAACCGTGGTCTTCTTCGTCAGTGCCCCTACGATCACCACCTGGAACATCGCACCCGCGATGAGGAGGTCTTGCAGTGAAACGTCCCAATACATGCCAAGCCCTATGGCAAGCCACGGGAATATCATGATCATGGCATGCTCTCCACGACATAGCTTCCTCGTTCCACTCCTGGCCGGATGCACACGTGTGCTGTGTGCACCTTCCCCTCAATGACACTGGTGATCGTGGCCCGCCGACACGTCCGCCCCTGGTGCATCACGATGGCCCCAGGCACGACACTGCCGTAGTTGTGCGCATCCTGCTGCCACGCCTCGGCGCGCTGGCTGATCATGGCCCGCTCGGCGGTGTCGGCAGCATAGCGACCAGCGCGTTCCCTCGCTGCTTCGGCGCGCTGGTCGAGCACATGCCCCGTCCCGCCTCCAAGCAGTAATCCCAGGATTGTGCCCCCAGCAATGGCAGCCGGATGGCTGCTCACCTGTGACGCGATCAGCCCGCCTGCCGCTGCGCCACCTGCGGCGCCAATCCCCGTGCGCCCCAGGGAGTGCATCTCTGCGCAGCCACTGGCTAGCAGGGCGATGATTGTTACTCCTGCCCATTTGTGCATATCGTGTCCCCTTTGTACGCCCGCATCAACGCCACCAGCATGCCCCACTCCATGACGGCCATCGGGGCCTTCCGGTCCCTCACCAGCAAGAGCAGGTCATGTCCAGCTAACCACCGCTCCAATACCGTAAAGCCTTCCCCTGACTTCCTGGCCTTCACCTCTGCACGCCAGTCGTCCCCAATCACTACGTCACCCGCAAATCGTCCGCCTTGCTGCCCCGAGAGGGGGACCCGCTCAGCGGGTATTCCCTCATCGTGGAACAACGCCACAATGTTGCGCTCAGCTCGCAAGCCCTTATCGCGAGAGGCCCTACCCATGCACTGCCTCCTTCTTGTCCCGCGCCGAAGCCTCGCGCATCTCGCGCAAAATACCCGGTAGCCGCCTTGGGAGGTCTGCCTGATACTTCTTTTCCATGTATTCCCAGTAGCGCTCAATGTCCACCTCGCTCTTCCCTCGGTCCTTGAGCACGCGGGTAATCTCGCTCTTCAGCGCGGCCGGGTCATTCCCCTTGCCCGTCATGATAGGGGTGACGCGACCCTCGCGCCCCACCTCCTTCTCGTCTATTTCCGGGCTATGTTGATCACCATCCATCGCCTCAAACGGGATGCAGAACACCTGGTTGAGTAACGTTTTGAACGCACTAGTCATCGCGATCGACGTGCCCTTGTCGCCGCTATTGGCCCCCTCTCCGTACAGTCTCGACTTCACTTCCGTCCCAGACTCCGCATGCACGAAGGTGTACACAACGCACACCTTCGTGTTGTAGAGGGGTTTCCCTTGGGACGTTTTGCGTTCTTCCTGTGTTAACTCCACAACCTCAGGCATTAATAAGATGCCTTCTTCTCCAAACAACGGGGCTATGGCATTTTGGATATCCTCAATCCCTCGAAACATAAAACCCTGCTCTTGGTTCTTGCGCAGCTTTGCTACGCCCATGGCCGCTATTTTGCGCTGCACATGCCACAGCGCGATACGCACATTGTTTGTTACTGGGATTGGGGTTGGGAATACAGGAGAAATCTCGTCACTCATATCGCGTCCTATGCGTTGTAACAGTTCGACCGCCGTGCGGTGCGAGCACCATGCCCTGGGCCGCCACTTGGCGGCGTCACACGTACAGCGGTCTGTGGTGGTCAGGTAGGTACCGTGATCGCCCTGCACCTGGTACCCACGCCCTCCAGGGACAGGGGCAATGCGCTGGCCTTGCACCAGCGCAAGCGCTTTCTTGAGATGCGGAGCCCAGGGATCACACGACATCTCCTGGGCAATCCTCAGAATGTCCATGGATGGACACCTCCTTAAAAGAGGCTGAGCTGTACGTCGCCATCAAGGTACGTATACCCCTCCTCGTATTCCTCAGCTGCGTAGAAGGCCACGCGGCGCTTCACCCTCAGGCGCAGGGCCTCGGCCTCCGCCTCTTCTGCCGTTTCATAGGTCCCAGGAATCGCCTCGCCATCAGCGTTGAGTATTCGATACATTGCTTTGCTCCTTGCAAATGGTTGCCCGCACCTTGTCCGCTAACGCATTGTAACGTCTTTCACTTTCGGCCGTATGCGGCCGCTGCTTGCTGCCCACTGTCTCCCTGCCTGCTACTCTCCCACGCACCCCGCTCGTCATTGGCTATGCCTCCCATGCATCAAAAACATACGCGCACCTTTCACCACAGGCTGTCCAGTAGCGCGTGCGGCCAAGGCTCGCGTCACGCTCACGCTTGTAGGTTCCTCTTCCCGCCTCAGCACGGGTCACCCATTGCCGCGCCCTGAGCCTGGCCTGGACCATGGCGTCATACGCCTCATCAGCGCATGGGCGTATGGCTCCTGCTTCATAGAGTAAGACTCTGATCATGCCGGCACATCTCCTGTCCCGTTATTTCTGCTTTTGCTTCATCAGACGAGCCACACAGCTCGTGATAACGGCACCGCCCCATGTGCGGAGGGAGCACCCATGCGGGGTCTTTCCCATTTAGTCGGCCTGCTCAGGTTGGCTCCTTCGGGATGTCCCTGCTTCCGCCCTTTCACCCATTCAATGCGGCTCACCATCACGCTATGGGCTCACTCGGCTTCCGCTCTTCGGTTATGAGAAGAGTATAAGTCACGACGGAGATATGTGCAACTAAAAACTTTCAAAAACTCCTTGTTGCCGCCAGCAGCCCCTGCTATCATCTTGCCATGTCCTCTGGCGATAGTTCCCATTACCCTTTTAAAGGAAGCCTTATGGCACGACCCCTTGCTCATCCTAGTCGCAAGAAGCGCAACGCGATCACTATTCGCTTTACGGATGCCCAGCTTCAGTGGCTGGAAGCTCAGGCCCAAGACGCCAAGCGCACCCTGGCCGACTATTGCCGCTGGTCTCTCCTCATGGGCATGCCAAGCGAGGCGGCTCCTGTAAAGGCTCGATGTGCCCCGCGCACCTCCCCCTAATCCCCCCGTTTTCCCCGAAAAGGGGTATAAATTCATCTTGCATTCACACCTTATTGCGTATAAAATATACTTGTCTTAGGGAACACGCCATACACCACAGGGAGAATCGTATGAAACACAAGCAGCCCATCGAATACTACAATTTTTGTGTCCATGTGCCCAACAAGGAACTCGCGGACTGGATTAAGCAGGAAGCGAAAAGGCAACACCGCCCGTATGGCAATTTCTTATTGCATCTGGTCCGTGAGCGTTGGGAGGAAGCGAAGAGCCGAGAGGCACAGGCTGAAGGAGCGGGTTCTGTGGTATTGTAGCGCCAATCATGGCCTGGAGGCGCCCAGAATGGGAGGGGGCTGCAACCCCCTGATCCCCATCCTACTCCAAGCCAATGTGGTTTTCACACTGTTGCACGCAAAGAGTATAAATTATTATGCCAGACTCCGCCAGTAATATCAACGTTCTAAACGACCCACCCCTCCATTTCCCTGATGAATGCGTCTGTCCCCGATGCGGCGTCATTGACCAACCCATTATAGGCCCTGGGAATGGCCCGCATGCCTTCCGCGCGTTGTGTGCCCATTGCGGACGTTTTATCCAGTGGCTCAGTCAGCGCCCACCCGCCGAACGACAGGCGCGACGACAGCAGGCCCGCCAGCAGTCCATGGCGGAGAAGCCACCTTCCGCGCGTCAACTCGCCTACTTGCAGTCCCTCGGAGACGGGGGGCCTTTGCCGGTGACCATGGCCGAGGCCAGTGCGCGTATTGATGCGCTGACGCGTGGCGAGGGCCTCCCCCATGGCCACTAACTCCCTCGCCACTCCGTGCCTTGACGCAGCCCTGGCCTATGCCGCAAAGGGCTGGCCCGTCCTCCCCGTTCGGCCACGCAGGAAAGATCCCATGCTGCGCGATTGGCCTACGGCGGCCAGCGCTGACCCCTCGACCATCAGGAGGTGGTGGGCCAAAGCACCTGCCGCGAATGTGGGCATTGTGACAGGGCATCGCTCTGGACTGTTCGTGGTCGATCTTGACGAGCACAAAGCGGGGTACGATTGGGGTGACCTCCCCCTGCTCCCCGGTACCGTCCAGCAATTCACCGGTGGGGGCGGACGTCAGCTCTTCTTCGCGCTGCCTTCTGGCCTCACGCTCCCCAATACGACTGGCAGGATTGGCCCAGGGATCGATACCCGTGGAGAAGGCGGCTACGTGGTCGCGCCACCCAGTATGCATCCCTCTGGTCGCGTCTACGCCTGGGATGTCGAGGCGCATTATGATGACCTGCCGTTGGCCCCAGTTCCGCCGTGGTTGATATCGAAGCTTCAGGACATACCACGGCCCATCCCGTCAACTCCTCTGCCGGCAGCGGTTCCTCAGGGCTCGCGCAACGCCTTTCTGTTCAAGGAGGCCTCCAGGCTCAGACGGCAAGGGTACGCGGTTGACGAAATCACGGCCATGCTGGCCGTGCCGAACCAGCGCTGCACGCCTCCCCTCGGTACGCAGGAGCTTCGCACTATTGCCGAAAGCGCTGGCAAATATGCCCCAGCGAATGGCACAACCCCTCCGCAGGGTGGGTCTTTCCACCAACAGACCATCAGTGAGCCATGGGGGCTAGAGGGGGCAGGGTCCGTGGGCACAGGAGCTGCCGCAGATTCCGGTCTCCCTCCCATAGCGGTGACCACCGAATTGTCCCGCTGGACCGACGAGGGCCAAGAGGCCCTGCGCGCGCTCACCCATCCTAATGGTGCCGCCGTTGTATACCAGCGGGCACGCCGTATTGTGCTCATCTCCCGTGCCGCGAAGCCTCCACGGTGGATACGTCGCCCGCCTGACGCACCGGTTATTGTGGCTGCCAGTGAGGCTGCTCTGTATGAGTTGGCCTCGACCGCCGCCGTGTGGCAGAAATGGGACAAAGGTGCCAAAGCATGGGCGCCATGCCTCCCGCCGAAGCTCTTTGTGCAAACACTCCTCGGGCGGACCTCCTGGCCCTTTCCTCCCCTTGAAGGGATCATCCATAGTCCTACCCTCCGCCCCGATGGGAGCCTTCTCTCCACCCCTGGGTATGACGCGGATACCGGGCTCTACTTTGACGGGAACGGCATGGCCTATCCGTCTATCCCTGAGACCCCAGATATCTTTGATGCCCAGTTTGCCCTCCGCACCTTAAAAGATGTGCTGTGCGATTTCCCCTGGGCAGGGCCAAGTGATTGCTCTGCCGCGCTATCTGCCATCCTGAGTGGGGTGTGTCGCCATACCGTTTTGGGCAACATTCCCCTCTTCGGGATTACCGCGACTGCGCGTGCCAGTGGGAAAGGGCTCCTTGCTGATGTCATCGCTCTGATTGGCACAGGGCGGCATGCCGCCCTGTGGAGCCAGGCCGAGGATGACGCCGAGGAGCGTAAGCGGCTGCTGGCTCTCGGGATGGAGGGGGACCCTATGGTCTGTATTGATAATGTGACACGACCCCTGGGGAGTGCCTCCCTTGACCTCGCTCTCACTGCTGCCACGTTCAAGGATCGCATCCTGGGGACCCAAACGGCCATGGAGGTCCCTATGCACGCCATCTTTCTGGCAACAGGGAACAACCTGCAATACGCGGGAGACCTGGCGCGCCGCGTCGTCCCCATTTACCTTGACCCTCGGATGGAAAATCCTGAAGAACGCACCAATTTTACCTACCCCAATCTGCTTGCACATATCGCCCAGAACCGTCCAGCGCTCGTGAGTGCTGCGCTGACTATCCTGAAAGCGTACTTTGTTGATGGGTGCCCTTCACAAGGCCTCAGCGCCTATGGGTCATTTCAACCCTGGTCTGACCTTATTCGCGCGGCCCTTGTGTGGGCAGGAGAAGCTGATCCGTGCGAAGAGCGGCAAACCATCGCCGCGCATGACCCAGGCTACGAGGCCCTAGCTGGACTCCTCGATGCCTGGAAAGCCTGCTATCCCGTTGGGACCAGTGTGACGCTGAAGCAACTCAAACACCACATCGCCCTTCGCAGAGATACCGGGCATCCTCCTGCTCCCAACCAATGGGATGACTTAGAGGCGTCTATCTTTGAGTTTGATCAGGGAAGCGCCAGGGCGCACACGATCGATACGCGAACCCTGGGGAATGCCATGAGGCGTATCCAGGGGCGTGTTATTGATATGCAACGACTTATGCCCTGCGGGAGTTATCGCCGTGCTCTCCAATGGCGACTCGAAACCCTCGACACGCCCGTGTGAGTGTGTGAGTCAATGTGAGTCAATTCATACCTCAAGCACTTTTAAAGGGGAGAGATAATATAAATAGAATATGGGGGTGAGTAGACTCACATTGACTCACACACTCACACATGACCTCCCCCCTCATACTGACGGTTCCCTGCCACCGAGGTGGCGTTGCCGGTGAGGTACTGGGCGCACGCTTGACGTTGTATGAGCGGTAATAGGATAATTTATGCTAGAGGGTATCGCGTAAATGGCTGACTTTATTGATGCACTCAATCCTCCCGAAAAGTACGGGCGGCGTCCTGGCAAGGATCATGCGCGGGTCGAATACTCGCAGGAGAAGAAAGACCTCTTTGTGCAGCACTTTTGCGCGACGTATGACGTGCGGAATGCGGCACGGGCTATTGGGGCCAAGCATCCCGATCAGACGGGTCATCAGCTTATGGCTGACCCCTACGTCAAGGCGAAGATCAAAGAGCAATTAGCGCCCATTTACGCGCGCCTGGAGGTCACTAAGGAGCGGGTCCTGGGTGCGTTGGCGATGGTGGCGTTTGGCGATATCCGGGATGTCTGTGAATGGGACAATGACGGCGTGTATATCAAGCCGAGCACGCTGCTGGAAAAGTGGCAGTCCTATGGGGTGGTCGAAGTGACGCAGACGCAGACGCAGTACGGGACGAATGTGCGCGTCAAAATGGCTGACAAGATTCAGGCAGTGGATAGGCTCGGGCGCTATTTGAAACTGTTTGCTGATACTGGAGAGGCTGAGATGCCGTATACGATTGAGGGGCTCCTGGCGTTTTTGGGGCGCTTGTCCGATCTCGACTTGGCGAACCTCAAGAAAAATCTTGCGAATGGGGGCAAAAACGGCTCGGAGTGATTGTGTTAATTTTTCTCTTGTTTTACAATTTCTCTACGAAATTTTAGGGGGATGCCATGATTGAGATGCTGTTGCGGCAATCCAGTAGTGCCGAGTTGATTATTGGGCCGTATCTCGATAGCAGCGGGGTCCCTGTGACCTCGTTGTCTCTGGATGAGGCGGATGTTCGGGTTCATAAGGTCAGTACGCCGTGGGCGAACCTCCATACGGCACAGTCGTTGACTCATCAGGAGAACGGGTGGTACGTGGGTGCGCTGGATAGCACCGATACCAATACGCCAGGGCGGGTGGCGTTTATGTCGGTGGTTTCTGGGGCACGCCCGGTGTCCGTCACGGCTCAGGTACTCTTGCCAGCGGTGTGGGATGCGTTGTTCTCTGCGGGCAACCTGTTGCCTGTGAATACGGCTGCTGCGGGGGGTATTACGTGGGGGAGTGGGGCCATTACGTCTGGGGCCATTGGCAGTGGTGCGATTACGGCAGCCGCATTCTCCCCTGCCGCCCTGGCTGGCGCAGCGATTGCGGACAATATCCTGGATGCCCGGACGATTGCGGACGCCACGTTTTCTGGGGGCAAATTTGCTCCGGGCTTTATCGGTGCAGCCTCCTTCTTGCCTGATGCCATTACGTCCAGCGTGCTCGCAGCGAGCGCGGTGGCGGAGATTCAGAGTGGCCTCGCGACGAGTGGTGCGGCGGCTGCGATTCAGGCGAAGACGGATCAGTTGACGTTTGCGGGAGGCCGGGTGGATGCCAGTCTGTCGGCGAGCGAGCATATTGCGATTGCCGTGGCCCTGCTGCGACAGGATTGGGCAGGCATTACTGGCGAGGCCGCCCGGTCGGTTCTGAACGCCTTGCGGTTTCTGCGCAATCGTTGGACGCTGGGAAGCGGTGCGTTGACGGTGACCAAAGAGGATGATACGACTGTCGCTTGGACGGCGACGGTCGAGACGTCTGCGAGTGTCGACCCTGTGACAGGGACTGATCCATCATGAGTGCGGGATTTCGCAGCTTTTTCCCGCTCGGGCTCGTGTTGCCAGGGGGGGGGCCCCCTGGGACCGGAGTTGCTGAGCCGTATATTCTGGTGTATAGGCGGAGGCGTCGCTGTTGTTAGGCCCCTTGGATAGCAGTGCGGGATTATTGGCGGCGATTGATCACGTCGAGACCCAGCGGCGTGCTGAGGACCCCTTGCGGCAGTTCCAGCCGCATGAGGGCCAGGCGCGGTTTATTCGGGCCGTGCTGGGGACGCAATGCTATGAAAACTGGGCCGTGACCGCCAATCGCTGGGGCAAAACGGACGCAGGGGTGTATTGTGACGCCTGGTTCCTGCGCTTTGGGATTCCTGATCCCAAGCCCTCTATTGGGCCTCATATCACGATCTGGGACCGGGCTGTCTCGGGCTGGGTGATTGGGCCGGACTACCAAACGTTGCAAAATGCGATCTTGCCGAAGCTGTTCGACAATGGGCTCTTGTCGAAGGGGGCGTCCCATGCGCCGTTTATTCCTGCGCGTGAGATTGCCTCCTGGAGCGACAAGCATCAAGTGCTCCGGTTGACGAATGGTTCGATACTCCAGTGTAAATCGAACGAACAAACGCAAGTGAAGTTCAGTGCCCAGGGCATTGATTTTGCGCATTTTGATGAGCCGCCTGAGCTCCTGAATTATCAGGAGACGCTGATGCGTCTTGAGGCGGGGCAGCGCATGAGGGTCTACGGGACCTGCACGCTGCTGCCGCCAGAGAAGCTCGGGGGAGGCATTACCTGGATTTACGACAAAATTATTGAACCCTTCCTCCTCCAAAAGCGGCGGGACATCCAGGTGTTTGGCGGCTCGATCTATGAGAATCCGCACCTGGATGCCGACGAAATTGCGCGTCGGGAGGCCTTGTACCCTGAGGGGTCTACGCTGCGGCGTATTCGGCTGAATGGGGAGTGGTTGCCTGACGTGACGGGGGCTCGCAAGTACACCTCCTTCGTCCCTGGCGTTCACGTGCGGGAGACGGGTGGCGTCAATCCGCGCTATCCCTTGTGTTGGGCATGGGACTTCAATGTACGCCCTTTCTGTACGGTCTTGGGGCAATATATCCAGGGCCGCTTTCTGGTCCATGATGAGATTGTGTTGGAGGTGGGGAGCATTCATGATGTCTGCGAAGAGTTCCGTCGCCGCTATGCGCGCTATCCCCATGAGGTGGTTATCTATGGGGACGCTACGGCTGAGAATCGGAGTTTTCAGACGCAGAAGAGCTCCTACACGATGATCCTGAGTGAGTTGCAGAGCTACGGGAGTCCTCTGACGATGCGCGTGCCGGTGAGTAATCCTTCGGTGGTCGACCGGGTCAACGCGGTCAATATGGCTCTCTTGGGCCCTGGGCGTCTCGCAGGCATGGTGATTGATCCGCGTTGTGTGGAGTTGGCGCAGGATCTTCTCAAGGTGGTTGATGATGGGAAGGGCGGGATTTGGAAGACGTCTGATCCTGGGCATCCGTATTTTGCACGGACGCACACCTCGGATGCTTTGGGGTATTGGGTGGCCTATGAACAGCCGGTGCGTGAGGCGGTCCAGCCCCGCTCTGGCCCGTCCGTGCCGCGCAAACAGGCGTCGTATGCGCACAACCGGGCGGCGCGGGTGAGGGCTTCATGAGAATTGAGGACTACCCTGCGACCTGTTTGCATTGTGGCCGGGTGTTCCCGACCACCCATGAGCGGCTCATGGGGGTCTGTGTGGACTGCATTCAGGCGTCGAAGCTGAAGGCGGAGCGCCGGAAGCCCCGTAAGCTGCGCTATAACTGGCAGAGCCGAAAGGATCGCGATGGAAACGCTTGGTAGCGCCCTTGGTATTGCCGATGGGGTACGTCCTCCCACGCCGCGTACCTCGACACGGCGATCACGCAATGCCACGTTGTCGATTGAGGATGAGGTGGTATTGCGTGCCTACCGGGCCTATCGCCAGGAAGCGATGGAGGCCAGGCGGAGCCGTATTCGGCAGAATGAGCGTAACCTCGATGCGTACCTGAGTCATCAGGACTTCAGTGACAAAATCGAGGGTCAGAGTGCCGAATTCTTGCCAAAAACGCTCCTCGCGGTGGAGCAGTTTACGGCGTTTGCCAAGCGTGCGCTGACCGATTTTGCCTTTTTTCGTCTCACCTTTGGCGTCAAGGACACGGGGGTGACGGATGAGGCGATGCAGAAGCTCTTGGCTATGAAGCTGGATACCCTCTCTTATGGCCAGAAACGCACCAATTTTGCGACGACGATTGCGGATAGTTTGAAGATCGCGTGCCTGGAATCGTTGGCTATTTTGAAGGTCTACAGCCGCTACGAGCAGGGCAAGCACTGGGTCGTTCAGCAGATGATGGGCTTTGATGAGGCGACCGGGGCGCTGGTGGAGGACGAGGAGCTGGTGCAGCGCGAGACACGGGTGTGGCATCTCTGTGTCGATCCGGTGTCGCCGCATGGGTATTTCCCTGATCCAACCGGGCGAGGACTGTACGAAATCCACGAGGAGGTCCTGGACCTGCATCAGGTCGAGGAGTTGGCGGAGCAGGGCGAGTTTGATCGCGAGGCCGTGGCTGCCCTGCGTGGGGATTATGCCCGCGATGAAGAGATTGAGCGGGAAGCGCGTCACCGTGGGCACGATGAGGTGGCCTCGGGGCAGACCATGCGCCAACAGGTGCGTGTCGGGGAGCTGTGGGGCACGCTCTTGGATAGTCAGGGGCATGTAGTGGCCAAAAATATCGTCTGCACGGTGGCCAATGGCGCGCACGTGATTCGTAAACCCCGCCCGAATCCGCGTTGGGATGGCGAATCCCCGTTTGTTGTGGCCCCGATTGTGCGGCTGCCGTTTAGTGTGTGGCACAAGGCGCTCTTTGACGAGGCCGTGCAGCTCAACTTGGCCCTGAACGAGTTGGCCAATCTGATGCTCGATGGCGGGATTGAGGCGGTCTGGGGGACTCGACAGGTGCGTGCGGATTGGCTCGAAGACCCTGAGCAGGTGGCCGGTGGGTTGCCGCAAGGGGCGACGTTGTTCATTAAGTCTGATGTGCCGGTGGGTGGGAAAGTCGTGGAGAATACCGCTGAGGGGACTTTGCCGGATGATGCGTTGGCGGTGTTCCAGCTCTTCGAGCGGGAGTTTCAGGCGGCCTCGCTCAGTAACGACCTCTCGATCGGGCAGCTCCCGGGGAAAGATACCACCGCGACCGAGATTTTGGAATCGCAGCAAGGGCGTTCGAGCTTGTTGGATGGGATGGTGGGGGATATCGATAATGAGCTGATCGAGCGGGCGTTGCGCAAAGCTTTTTTGACGCTGCTCCAAGATATGGAGCAGGTGCCTGCGCCTGAGGTGGTGGAGACGATCGGGGAAGAGGTGGCCTATTTCCTGGCGCGCATGACGCCTGCGCAACGGTTCGCCGCTTTTGCGTCTGGTGGTCAGTTTCGGGTGGATGGGTTGTCCGGTGCCGTGGCGCGGGCTCGCGATTTCCGACGCTACATTACGCTCCTGGACCTCATGAGCAGCAACCCGTTGCTGGCCCAGGCGTTTGCGCAGAAATACTCGCTCACGCGCTTCTTTGATTTGATCCTGCGGGCGATGGGCGTTGCGACGACTGACCTGGCGTTGTCGCCTGAGGAGCAAGCCCAGCAGCAGGCGCAAGCTGCGGCTGGGGCTGGCGCTGTGGGGCAAGGGCCTGCCCCCTTGCCTCCGCAGTTGGAGGGGTTGCTGGGTGGAGAGGGGCAGACGACGGAAGGCCCGCCCCTGATCCCTGGGGTTGGTGGCATACCTGGCCAAGTGGCCGAAGGGGGGAGCTATGGCGGCTGAGAAGGGGTACTACCCCGCGCAAGTGCCTGATAATGGAGTGCGGACAACGACGTGTCCTCGGAAGAGCGGCAGTCATCCCAGTGGCAAAATGCCCAAGCAGGGCAGTAATGGGTAGCGGTGATTGGGACGAACGCTATGCGTGCTGGTGTCAATGGTACCAGCACAACGCGCAGCGGACCCGGCTCTATTACCGGGATGTGCGTGGCCTGGTGGCGGATAGGTCGCGGTCTGATCGTGTGGCCTTTGTCTCGCAGATGCAGGTGGGTGACCTGGAGTTGCTGGGGATTCTTATTCATTGGTTGTATGGCCTATGGGAAGGGAAAGAGGGGATGCCGGAGCGCTTATCGAGTCATGCGGCGTTGGTCGATATGACTACGTGGTACCGCCAACATCAGCGGTCCATCCGTGATCCGCAGTTTGCCTGGGCCTTTTTGTTGGAGGCCCAGCGCAAACTGCTGGATGTCCTTGGTGCGCTGGCGACCGATATGGGGCTGTACGCGGAAGCCATGGAGCGTTCGGTGGCCTCCCAGGTGGAGGAGATGACGCGTGTCCTCGAATCCTGATGATGACGTGACACTGCTCCCCTGGCCCTTAACAGGGGGGCAGATTGGCGAGTGCCAGGCGGCGGTGCGCGTGCGCCTGGAAGGTATTATGCGCCGCCTCATCGGCGACTTGCGGCTCGGGGTCTTGACATGGGATCGCGCTGTGCAAGGGATTGGGGAGTTGGCGGGGTATGAGGCGGTCCTGCGGGATTTCGAGCGGGCGGTGCGTGAGCGAGAGCGGTTGGTCGCTAAAGTGGTGAGGTGACTATGGCGGAAGAGTTTGCGGAGGAAGGTGGCGCTCCTGAGGTGCCTACGCCACCGACTGGCAATGAGACGGCAGACCAACTCCGGGAGATGATGCGGAAATTTGACGCGGTGACCAGTCATCTGCAGCGCACCCAGGAGGAGCTGTCCGAGCTCCGGCAGTGGCAGCAGGGCGTCACGTCCTCGTTGGGTGGGCAGCGGAGTGCGGGGCAGGATGCGGATGCGGAGTTTTACAAAGCGCCGACGCAGCGCTTGCGGGAGTACGGCGAGCAGCTCGCGGGTGAGATTATGCGCCGGGTCGAGGAGCGCGATACGCAGCGGGAGTTTTGGAGCACGTTTGAGGACCAATACCCCGATCTCCGTGGCAAACGGTGGGTGGTGTCGGCCATCCTGCAAGAGGATGCTGAGCTTCGCGCTATGCCGGTGAGCACGGGCCGTGAGGAGTTGGCTCAGCGTACGCGGGCTCGGTTATTGAGCCTGGCGCAAGAGGTGCAGGGCTCTCGTGGGGCTTCGGGTGGCATGACCGTGCTGCCGGGTGGTGCCGGGGTGCGGGAGTCGCGGCCAGCCCAGGAGGAGCCGCCTCCAGTCCAGTCGATTTCGGAGCGGTTAGCCAAATTGCATGGACGTGGGCATGCGTAACAGTGGGCGTCAGAGCCCAGCGGGCGAGGGACTCGCTGGTTTGTGGAGGGCAGTAAATGCCTACGTTTCAGTGGGTTCAGGATATTCCTGCGGGCATCCTGCGCAACAATGCGCTGAGCGATATGCTCGTGGAAGCGTCGATTCAAAACACGCAGTTTGTGCAATTTTCCGTGCCGGCCGATGACTCGTATGGCCGCAATCGTGGCGATACCGTGTCCTGGCCGCGTACCAGCAATATGGCCGAACAGACCTCGCTTGTCCTGAGTGAGTCCGAGCGCATCCCCGAATACAGCTACCAGGTGTCGACGCGGTCGATGACTGTGCAGGAGATTGGCGCGACAGTGCCCGTCACCAACCTGGCGCTTCAGTTGACGACGTTCAATCTGATGCAGACGACGCAACGTCGTTTGCGGGATAATCTCGCCTTGGGGCTGGACACGATGGCCTCCGTGGCCTTCAAGAACACCCAATACAAATACGCCATTACCGGGTTGGCGAGTGCCAACTTGGCGACCAACGGCGTGTTTGGGGCTACGGCAACGGCCAACCTGAATGTCTACCATGTGACCCGGATTTGCGACATCCTGGGCGATACCGTGTATGCCCAAAGTTATGACGATGGCATGTTTGTCTGCATTGCCCGGACGCTCGGCATTCGTGGGATCATGGACGATCCCGACTGGAAGGAATGGACGAACTATAAAGACCCGAATATGCGCTATTTCGCCGAGCGGGGTTCGTTGGACCGGGCCACGTTTGTGGAGACGAACCATGCCAATGCCCTGGGGCGCGTTGGGACCGGTGCGGTCTGCGGCGAGGCCGTATTTTTCGGGTTTGACGCCGTGCGTATTGCTGAGGCTATGGCCCCTGAGTTGCGGGTCGGTATTCCTCAGGACCTGGGCCGGCAACACATTGCGGGATTCTACGGTATTTTGTCCTTCCAGAGTACCTGGGGGGACCGCAGCAACGCGGGCGAAGTGAACATCCTTCATGTTGGGTCACTCTAGGAGGAGCTATGGCGATTGAGGTGAACCGGGTTCCTCTGAAGTTGGCGACGGCCCAGTCGATCACCACGACAGGGGACAAGACGACGTATCGGCCTGGATACTACGAAACGATTGTGTACGCCGTGTCTGTTGTTGTCACGACGGCGGTTGGTGGCGATGTGGCGCAGTTGACCGTGGATCACCGCCCTGTCGTTGGGAGTAATACGGGCCGGACGACGATTGCGACCATTAATTTGCCCGCGTCGTTGGCTGTGGGGCAGGTGCGGTACCGGGAAGGGCTGAATTTTACGGTGCGCCCTGGTGGAGAGATTGTCCTGGCTGTGCCGGACGCGAGCGCTGCCGGGGCGGTCGACGTGGAGCTGAATACCGCACAGGTCTGGGCGCAACCGCTCAATAATACGGCCATGGTGGTATCCACGTAGGAGGGGCTATGGCAGCACTGACGGCAGCAAATTTTACGGTGACGATCCCCGAGTTTTATGGCCAACGGATGACCGATGGGCGCAAAACCGTGGTCGGGACGTTAGGGATTGGCAACGGGACAGACACGTATGTCACTGGGGGCATCCCGCTGCCTGCGATCGGGGCCTTTGGGATGACGGTGACGTTGGATAGCCTGACCATTTTTGGGGTCAATGGGCTGACGTCCGATTATCAGGCAACCTACAACAAAACGGCGCACACGCTGCAATTGTTTGAGGAGGAGTCGACGGCTGCCGGTGGCCCGCAGCCTGAGTGTGATACGGCGGAGGCGCCGACGGCTCGCGTGTACCATTTTGTGGCGACAGGGTGGTGACCTATGGCGTTTTCGCTGCGACAGGTGAAGGTGGTGCAGTTGGCGATGAATACGCGAACTGGCCAACGTGAGGATCGGATCGTTGAAGAGCACCCTGCGGTGATGCTGTTGAGCGGCAAAGGGTCGTTCCCGGTGTGGCTCCAGGATGGGCAGGCGTGGGCTGAGAATGGGCAATTGCTGGAGACGTTGCCTCCCTGGTTTGAGGAAGAGCTGGGCAAGTGCAGCCCTGCGGTGCTGGCGTCTGTTGGCTGGACTCAGGCGTCGTTGCCTCCCCCTGTGGTGCAGACGCCTGCGCTGAGCGCAGAGAGCAACTACTGCGGGGTCTGCGAAATTGGGGTGACGCGGAAACACTGGGGTCGTCATCTGCGCAGCAAGGGGCATGTCGCGTTGGCGGAGGCTCAGGAGGTGAGCAATGGCAACCATTACGCCCCTGTATGAGGCGGCAGGGATTGGTGGGGTCGTTGTGACGTGGGCCAATATGGCAAACGGGGATGTGGGTGCACCGGCCACGGTCGGGAGTCGCCCGGATCGCTCAGTGGTGGTTACCGGCACTTTTGGGACCGGAGGCAGTGTGCGCATGCAGTTTGCGGACCGGCCGCCTGAGCAGGTGCCCGCAGCGGGGGATTGGCAGGTTGGCACTGATCCCTCCTCCACGGACCTGATTTTTACGGCGTCGAAGGGCGAGCAGATTCTCGAACATGCCCCGCAGTGGCGGCCGAATGTCACGGCGGGGGATGGATCGACGAGCTTGACGGTGAGGATGTTTGCCTATGCCAGACCTCGATAATACTGTGGATGCGTTCACGGATGAGGCGATGGAGGACGCGCTGCGTCAGGACGTCAACGCCCTGGAGGCGGCGTTTGTTATGTATCGCGCCCTTGGGCGCCTGATGGATGTCGGGCAAGGGCTGGTGGCGATGGCTCAGCAGCGGCGGCAGCTCCGTGAATCGACGCAGGCGCTCTACACAGAATGGGAAGAGCTGGTCGCGCAGGTGAATGCCGTGAAGGCCGAGTTGTTGAGTATGACGGCCCAGGCAGACCAGCAGCGTACAGCGCTGGAGGAAGAGTTTGCATTACGTCGTGCTACGCTGCTCGATGCCGCGCATGCGTTGGCGGTGCGGCAGGACGTGGAGCATGATGAGCGGGTGGAGCGCTATGCTGCCGAAATCTCCGGGCTGCTGCAAACGCGCGATGAGGTGATCACTGCGACGCAGGTTGCCCGCGAGGAATTACGGGGGCTGCAGACGGAGATTGAGGCGTTGCGTGCCCGCGTAGGTGGTCTCTAATGGCCAATTTCCAGTATACGGCGGACTTGATCAGTTACATCTTGATACGGGCGCGCGAGCCGAGCAATAGCGCGTTCCTGGCCCAGGCCCTGGTGTATCTCAATGAGGCGTACATGGACCTGTGTCAAGGCGGGGGTGCGTTTGTCCCGCAAGGGCAAATTGACTGGCTCTGGTTGCGCAAATCTCCCCCTGGCGTCCTCACCTTGCAGCCGATCATTCAGGCTGGTACGGCTACTGTGGTTAACGGCAGCACTAGCGTTACCCTCAGTGTCGCGCCAACGCCGTCTGTCGTCGGGCGGTTTTTCCGCGTGCTGTCGCATCCTGATGTGTTTCGGGTGGCGGCGCATACGGCAGGCGCCACGGCGGTCACACTGGATAGCCCGTATACCGGCCCAGGAGCCGCAGGGCTGGCCTACAAGCTTATGGCCCTCGAGTACCCCTTGGCTGGGGACCTCCTGCGTCTTACGGGGGCGTTTCGTGGCTATCGTGGGGATTCGTACCTCGGTCGCTACGAGGCCCCGGTGATCGATCTCAGCGCGATGGAGCGTGCGTGGCCCCTGAGTCAGATTGAGTCGGGTGTGCCGTCGCGGGCGGCCTGGGTGGCGGAAGATACGGTACGGTTCAACCGCGCGGGGGGCGTGACGAGTACGGATTTGATCCGGCTTGAGTACGATTATCTCGTGCGGCCCACGCTTTTGACGCTGCCTGGGACAACAGAAGAGCCCGTGGTTCCCATCGAGCGGCGTTATGTGCTGGCCCAGATGGCGTTGGTGGCCCTCTGGGAGGACAAGAACGATGAGCGGCGTACGGAGATGGCCAGCCAGGTGCAGAGCGCGATTGCCTCGATGATTAAGGCCTATGGGTATCAAGTGTTTATCAGTGACCCAACGTTTGCGCAGATTGCCCCCAGGCGGCAGTTGCGGGCACGGCGTGGGCCTCTGCGGACTGAGAGCGGCTTATTGTTGGGGTAGGGCATGGGATACCGCGCGTTGACCGTTGAGCTTCCCCTGGGACCCTTTGGGCTGCATGGCTCGCGCAATATCGCGACCATTCGCCCTGAGTACCTGATTGAAGCGCGCAATGTCCAGTATTTCAATGGGTTACTGGAGAAGGAACTGGGCGCATCGCGGTTCAATGCTACGCCTCTCTCTGGCTCTCCCACCATCCTTGGGGGCTGGGATCATTCGACTAACGCCCTGGTGCAACGCATGCTGGTTGCCACGTCAGCCGGGACGTTGCTCAAGGACAGTGGGAGCACGACGTTTCCGGTGACCCTCAAGTCGGGGCTGTCGGCATCGATGCGGCCGTATTTTGTGGCCGGGGGGAAGGAGACGGCGGCTGGGTCGCGCAAGACCTTTGTGTTTACAGGGACTGATATTGTGCAGGTCCTGGCGGATGATGGCGCAACGACGAGTAATGTGGCGACGCCTCCAGCGGACTGGAGCGGGGCGAATCAGCCAGTGGTCGGGGCCAACCATGTCGGGCGGATGTGGGGGGCTGGCAATCTCAACGACCCGCATCGGTGCTACTACAGCACTACGGCCAGTCATGAGGATTTTACGGGTGCGGGGTCTGGGAGTATCAGCGTGGCCCCTGGCGAGGGCGAGCGGATTGTGGGCCTCATGCCGTTTCACGGGCTGCTGGTTGTCTGGAAATTCCCCCGTGGCATCTGGTTTATCGACACGTCCAGCCCGACGTCTTCCAATTGGGGTGTCCGTGAGGTCACGACGGCGGTTGGCGGGGTCAGTCCCCATGCCCAGGTCATGGTTGACCAAGATGTGGTGTTTATGGATGCGACGGGCAGTATCCAGAGCCTCCAGGCGGTGCAGGAGTTTGGCTCTGTTGGTGGCCGCAACCTTTCGGAGCTTGCGGGCATTGACACCCTCATGCGCGCAACGCTGAATACGTCGCGTCTCCCATGGGTCCAGGGCGCGTATTACCTCGCTAATCGTGAGGTCTCGTTTTGCTTTGCCGCGATTGGCGCGACGGTGAACAATCGCCGCCTTGTGCTCGATTTGAATCAGGCGACGCCACGCTATCGATTCACAGACCGGGATGTGTGCAATGCGATGTGGATGTTTCGTGACGTCAACGGGGTCAATCGCCCGCTGATTGGGGACAATGCGGGCACGGTGTGGCGATTGGACCAGGGGCTGTATAGCCGCGGTGGCGCGGCCTATCTCGGGCAGTTCCAGACGTCGCCGACTGATCTCAGTTTTGCTGATGCGGGACTGGCGCACAAGACGAAAGAGGGGGAATTCCTGGAGTTGGTCTATGAGCCCCTCGGCAGCTACAACCTGACGATTGACGTCATCTGGGATGGCGTCACCACGGACACGGTGACGTATACGATGGAGCCCGTTGGCGCGGTCATCGGCAGCTTCATTATCGGGACCTCGCAAGTCGGGGCTGGGAGTCTGCGCAACCAACGTAAGCCCATCAAGGGGCACGGGAAGCGGGTCAGCTTGCTCGGGCGAAACAACGGCATTAACGAGGGATTTTCGCTGGCACAAGCCTTCCTGTCGTGCCAGGTCACGGACGAATAGATGCCTGGAAATTATAGTCATAATACGATCACCAACGGCACGGTGTTGAGCGATACGCGCTATAACGCGGATCACCAGAACCACATCGATAACCATACGCCCCTCGGTCTTGACGATTACAGCGCCAATGTGGCGCAGATGCAGAGCACGGTTGATCCAGGCGAAGTGGGCTCGGAGTCCCTCGCAACGAGTACGGCGGGCGAGCTAGAGCGTCTCCGGTTTGTTGTCAAAGAAATGAAGGGCACTGCGCAGTGGTATGTGTCCTCCATTACCAAGGTTACGGGGGTGGATACGATCTTTAATCATGCCCTTGGCCCTATCAGCGGCTGGCTGGATGCGGTGCAGACTATTGTCTCTATGTTCCGTACTGTCCCTCACGATTGGGCCGGTGGCGACTTGACGCTGGTTGTCACGCGACGTTCTGCGGTCACCACGGGGACGGCACGGATGAACTATGGGGTGGTGCGGTATCGCTCAGGGGCTGCGCCTGCCACGATTACTGCTACGACGGCGATTAATTACACCCCTGCGGATACGAATACCCAATTTGTGTCGCTGACGGTGCCAGGCGGGTCGTATCTCTCTGGAGATATGATCCTTGTGACGGTCGAACGCCTGGGCGCTGATGGGGCAGATACCCTCGCGGCGTCGTTGGAGTTCAACGGGGCGTATCTCCAATACACCGGTTTTGCTGGGAGAGGTTAATGCATCCACGTGACACCCGCTATATCCTGGTCACCCATGAGCAGTATGCGGCGTGCGAGCGCTTTCGTGCCACGGAGACCGACGTGCCGCCTCACGACTGGGGCTTCCCCGTGATTGTGGCGCAGCGCGAGGCCCGTATTTTGGGGTACCTGGGGACGTACGATGAGCGTGGTGATGTTGTGGCTGGCCCTCTCGTCATGCCGCGTGTTATGCCGCGTATGCAGAGGGTGTGGGTCATGCTGCGGCTCCTGGAGGCGCTTGAGCAGGTGTTCCAGGCCTGCGGGGTGACGTCCTATTGGATGACGGCGGATGCCACGGATACCCACTATTGCGACATTTTGGGCCGTCTCGGGCTGGTTGAGGTCCATCGCGTGACGCATGAGGGGGCCACGTACGTGTGGTTCTTGCGCCAGATTTACGCGGCTTTTCCCGTAGAGACGGTTCCTGTCAACCCCCTGGCGTTTCCTGACCTGGTACGGCTCGCCGACACGGACGATGAGGAGGTGCCGTTTTGAGTTCCCCCAAGCCGCCGAAACCCACGAGCCAAGAACTCAATCTCCAGACGCAGCAGGCCTCGCTTCTTGAACAACAGCGGGTTCAGCTTGAGCAGCAGTTGCGGGATCAGCAGCTCTTGCAGCCTTTGCTGTATCAACAGGCTGGCCTGCAACCGATTTATGGGCCGGTCCAGGCCCAGCAACAGCGGACGGCTCCTCCGGGCATGCTGTTTGGTGGGATTGGGGCTGACGGTCAACCCTCTTTTGTCCCGGATACCCCACGTAATCGTGCGCATGGTGGTACGCGGGAGTATGCTTTGCCGGTGACGGAGCAGCAGGTTGTTGGCTATCAGGATGCCTTTGCTCAGGATCGCGAGGCGCAACGCGCACGCCAGGTGGAGCTGGAGAATCTCCAGCAGCAGTTCGCGCGCCAACAGCTTGAGCAGGCGACGGAGGCGCAGCGTCTGGAGGATTTACTGACGCCGGAGTTATTGCGGGGTCAGGGCTACGAGGGCATCTATGACGCTTCTGGAAAGCTGACAGGCGTGAGTCCTACGGAAGGGCTCTTGCGGCAGCGTCAGATTGAGGGGAAGCTGCAAGAGCGGTCCCTCGCGGCCCTGGAGGGGCGCTTGCCGGTTGATCCGGCTTTGCTCCAGGATTTGGAGCGAGAAGAAGCCACCATTCGTGAGACATTACGTCGCCAGGTGGGGTCTGGCTATGAGACGTCCTCGCCTGGGATTGAGACGTTGGGGCAGTTTGCGCAGCGGAAAAGCGCCATCCTGGAAGGCGCGCGGCGTGGGGATATTTCTCTTGCCCAGCAACTGTCACTGGCTCAGGGTGAGGGGCGTCGGGCGGATACCTCCGCGACGCTTGGCACTCTCCAGGGTCTGTACCCGGTGGGCGGTGGCTCTGATCTGGCCTCTGCCTTTGGAGGAGGGACCTCACAACAGCGTCTGCAACAGATTGTGCAGGGGCTGACAGGTGGCTCATCGCTGGGGAATGTGGCTGGCGGCCTGGGGCAGCTTCAGCAACAGCTTGCAGGGCAGCGCCTGGGGAGCTATCAGCAATACTTGGCTGGACGCCAGGCGCGGACGCAGCAATTTGGCACCTATGGCACGCTGATTGGTGGGGCGTTGGGCACTGCTGCCGGGGCCTATTTCGGCAATCCACTTCTGGGTGCGCAATTGGGAACCACGGCGGGGTCCTTGGCGGGTACTGGGCTCTCCTATTTGTAAGGGGTAGATATGCCAACATTACAAGACCTGCTGGGCACGCAGCGCCTGGGGGGCGCTGCGCAGGTGGGCCAGGCGCTTGGCGCTGTCTTGGGTGGTGCTGCGGCGGCCCAGGGCAATATCTACGGCGATTTACTTGCTGCGTCTCAGGGGCAGGCGGCTCCACAACGTTCTGCGGCGGTTTCGACATTGCAACAGCTTCAGCAGGTTCGTGCCCAACAGGTCGCTGCGCAAGAGCAAGACCGTGAGGCTGCCGGAAAGTTTCTCCAAATTCATCAACAGCTTGCGAAGATTTCTCCTGGCCCCGAGAAAGCGTATCTCATTGATACGCTGGGTCAATATGCGGGGCGTGCCCTGGGGACAGAGTTGCCGAAAGAATACTTGGGTATGCTGAAGCGGCAAAATGAGGAACAGGGCCAGGCGTATGCTGATTTTTTGGACCAAACGGTCAAGAAGTATGATCTTGGCCTGACGGGTGGCGTGTTGCCGCTGATCAAGGATCGCCCGGACCTGCTCTTGGAGACACTCGGGCGTGAGTTAGATTTTAAGCGTCGTGAGGCGATCACGGCGCGCGAGTTCCGTGACGAAAAGATTCGTGAGCAATTGCTTCAGGTGTTACCAGGCGGCGGAGGGTCCACACTGGCTGCGCCTCCTGGGCCTGCCCCGGCACCATCCTTGGAGGGTGGCACGCTGGGGCAGGTGCTGACCGATGAGGTGCAGCGGGGTGATGCTGCGCTTTCCCGTCCTGCGCTGTCTGTCCCTCAGGCACGCGGGGTTGAAGGGGCATATGTGGAGCCGGCCCCATCAACAGCCCTGGGAGTGGGTACGCCCCCTGCTTCCAGGGCGTCTGAATCGCCAGAGGTCGCGACGCTTGATCGACAGGTGCAGGCGTATGACCGTATTTTACAGGTCGCGGGCTCTCTGTCGCCAACCCCGGAGAATCAGCGCTTCCTCGATCGACTCCAGACGGAGCGTGATCGCTACCAGAAAGATCGCGATCGGGTGATTGAGCGGCAGTCGCGTGAGGAAGAGCGGAGCTTTCGTCGTGAGCAGGCGCTTATTGCGCGCCAGGAGGCTCAGCAGCGCATCCACATGCAGCGGGAAGAGCTGGCGATCCGGCGACAGGAGCGTGCCGAGGAGCGGCCCTTTAAAGGCCTCTCCGTGGAGACGCGGGAAATCCTGCGTGCCAAGGGGATTGGGCAGCCCACGCCTGAGGATATTTCCTCCGCCTTGGACGAGAAGCGCACGGTTGAGGCGGAGATTAAAGCGCAGCAGCAGCGGGCAGCGGCCGAGATTCAGGCCGAGCGGGTTGATCCGGTCCAGGCCCGCCAGTTGGCTTCCCTTGGTACCCTGTTGGGGCATCTTCAGTCCTTAGAACGCTATACGAAGGAAGACCTCGAAGGTTGGGTAGGTCCCGTCCAAGGGCGATTGCAGCGCCTCCAGCAGCTCTACGAGAAAGACCCTCGCTACCAGGATTTCTACGCGACGTCGGAACGCGCGAAAGCTGCCGTACTGTTTTCGCGGACTGAGGGTGGTGGTGGGGCCTTGACGCCTAAAGAGTTTGAGGCGCTCATTTCGTTCAACTTGTCGACGACCGATCCCCAGGGCGCGTTGGCGTTTGCGACCAATTTGGCACAAATGCAACGTGACGTGCTCGGGAAGATTCGCGCGATTGGGAGCACAGCGGGGGTGCGGCGTGGCGAGGCGGTGGATAAAGCGCTGGAGATTGCCAAAGGGATTAGCGCTCAGTCAGCGGCTGATGTGGCCCGTACGACGCAGACCTTTGGCCCTGGGGGTTCTGGTCCTGGGACTTCTCCTTCTGCTCCTGGTGGGGTTCCTGCTCCCGCTGTGGCCTCTCCTGCTGCCGGTGCTTCTCGGCTCAAGGGGATGACGCCGCAAGAAATTACGGCGATTACGGATCAAGATTTAGCTGGACTGACGAAGGCGGACCTGGCGGGGCTTAGCGCCGCACAGCTTGGGGCGCTGCGAGCCCGCATGCAGAAAAAGGCACCGTAATGGCCATTACGTTGGACGACATTGACCAGGCATTGCAGCAAGCGCAGCCTCCCTCTGGCCTGTCTCCGCAGGCCCTGGAGGCTGCGCAACGCCGCGCGTTGACCAGTGAGTATGCGGGGTTTCTCCCTGGGGGTGAGGCCCTACAGGCGCTCGGGCTGGTGAGCCCTGAGCGCCAACACGCTGTGACCGAAGCGATCCCTGGTATGGCGCGGACAGGAGCAGGGATGGCTCTCGGCACAGGGGCTACTGCCGCAGGGGCAGCTTTGGGGACGGCGGCTGCTCCTTTCCTCGGCCCTCTGGCTCCGGCTGCCCCTGCGGCAGGGGCTACCTTGGGATCGTTGGCTGGCCGCAAGGCCAATGTTGCGCTGGGACTGGAGGAGCCTGGAATCGTTGGGGATGTCTTGTCGTTGACGCCTGTGGTTGGCCCAGCGCTCGGGGCTGCAGGGCGTGGTCTCTTGAAGCGGTTGCCTGGCGTTGGAGGCGGGATGCATGAGGCGGCGCGCGAGACGTTAGAGCAGGTCCCTGGACGCTTGCGGCCTACGGAGCAGGCCGCGCCGATGTACCAGGCCCTGGAGGCGCAAAACCCCGCCGTGTCCCTGGGGCCCGTGCAGCGGGTTGCCCAGGAAATTGTGCAGTCCGAGCGGGCGTTGCCTGCGTCTGTACGCGAAGGGACGTTGACGCGGCTCTCTGAGGAGCTGGATGTCTTGGCGAAGACTGGCGATGTGCCGTTTGCGGTGGTGCACCGTACGATGCAGCGTATTGGCGAGCTTGTGGGGGAAGCGCAGCGGAGTGCGTCCCCCGCGCTGGGGGGCCTGAAACGGCTTTACGGCGCGATGTATGAGGCCATGGATGCGGCCGATATTCCGTTATTACGTCAGGCAAACGCGATTACCAGGCGTAACTATGCCGTGGATGACCTGGCAACCTTGTTTCGCCCAGGATCGCCAGGGATGGTCACGCGGCCTGATGGATTGGTGCAAGTGCATGGCGGGAAGCTGCTCGATCGGTTTCAAAAACTGGTAGATGACAAGTTATTTCGGGAGAGCTTTACCGCGGCAGAACGTGCGGAGATTGCGCAGACGATCAAGACGACGTTTGGCTTGCCGCGTCTGCCGCCTCCTGGCGGGGCCTCGTATGGCTCTGGTGGGGTGATTGGGCGCGGATCGCTCGCTGGCGCAGCCGCAGCCGGGATGACGGGGAGCGCTGAGGTGGGGGCAACTGTGGGTATGGTGACCATGGCTGCGGAATATGCGATTCCGCAGTTGCTCATGACGAAGCCCGGCCGGGCCTTTGTGCAGCATGTTTTGCGAGATAAGTCGGGGATTGGGGCTGGAGAGGCGCAGCAGCTTCTTGCGGCTGTCCGCGCCTTGGGGTTCGCACCGAGTGAGCCGGCTACGGAGTAGTAAGCTTGCGGAGCTGTTCCAGCTTGGTGTTGATCTCCTTCTGGTAGTAGAGTATGCTGAGTTGCGTATTATGGATATCACGGAGTTCCTGGTTGCTGAGCATGTGTTCAGCAATGAGTCGGGTATCCGTGTCGTTACGCCTCAAGAGCGAGGCGATCAGGAATACACAGGTTGCCATGAGTAGGATGTTTGTTACGAGGATCATAGGGCCTCCTGAGTGTGAAAACGTGGGGCTGGGAGTTGTAGGCTGCTGCCGTTGCTGCGCTGGATCGGTTCCCCCCTCAGGATCATTTCAAACAGAGCCTTCGTCAGCAAGATATCCTGTTGGCAGTAGTTAAGGACGTCTGCGTATCGCTGGTCCCTCCAGAGCGCAGGGGCTAATACGCCGCCGTTTTCGATGAGTTTCCCTCCAAGGTGATTGGCTTGCGCTACGGCGTCCAGGCCGTTGAGGCCCCGCGCGTATTTGTTCTCAGGGTCTGCTTGCCAAATGGCATCCAGGATGTCGTATCCTTCTATCTCTTGCCACCTCGGGAGCACCGCGTGGGCCACCAGAGGGTCATGGGTGTCCTCGGCGTAGAGGGCGGCCATGAGGGGCACGTCGAATTGCTTGCCGTTGTAAGTGACGACATAGGCCTTCCCTGCGACCAATGTCTCTACCGTTTGAGAGAGGCTGGTCGTGTCAAACCAGCGGACTCGTTGATCTGTGTAACTATAGTACCCTCCTATCGATAGCCCCAACCTTCCGAAGTCCGACCATCCTATGGGGGCATAGGGACACGCCTGGTGAGGCTCGTGCTGTGGCATCAGGCAGATGCGGCAATCCTGCGCCGCCCGCCTGGTTTCGAGGTCGAGGACAATGACGTTGTCTGCTGCGAGTTCGTGCGTGTTCATCGTGTGTCTCCTGTTGTGCCAACACCCACACTGAGTGTGCGCAGGGCTGTCTCGTATTCTTTGTCTACCATGTGGGTGTATATCCACGTGGATTGGATAGCGCTGTGTCCGAGCGCCTTTTTGACGACGAGGATATCATGACACTGGCGATACAGCTCTGTCGCATAGGTATGCCTGAGCGTATGAGGGTGGACGTCCTTATAGGCCAGCCCTGCCTTGAGGGCGCGGCGTTTGACCATGGCCCGTATTGCGCTGGCGTGTAGCGGCCTCCCCCGTAGCGTGGTGAAGAGTAAGGGGTTCTCCGGGCATGGCCTGCGTTTTTTCCAGGCCCGGAGGTCGTCTAAGACGGTGTCGTTTATCCAGAGTATGCGGTCCTTCCTCCCTTTCCCTTGACGGACCAATACCCGGCCACTGGTCCACTCGATATCATACACGGTGATGTTCATGGCCTCTGCGCATCGCAGTCCCGCATTGAGCATGAGTTGCATGAGGCACCGATCTCGATGACTGGTCCGGTAGCGGATCGTGGGTTGCGCGAGCAACGCCTGACTCTCTTCTTGCGTGAGTACGGTTGGCAGGCGAAAGGGCTTCCTGGGGTACCTCTCCCAGCTCATCTTTTCTCCATTTATCGCAAAAAGTGGCGAAAATGAATACATTTTCGCCAGTGTATCACCTGAGACATGGCGTACCGCCCGCGACACGCCATGTCAAAACGGAAAACGCTACTTATTCACATTGGTCTATTGGTGTACTGCCGCGAGCTGGAGCGGCTTGGTGAGAATGACCTGACACAGCTCCCCAGCTTCGACGTGGATAGTCGGCCGCGTGTCCAAGGCTCGCCCTTGCTCCCGCTGGATGACCTGCTGCCCACTTTGTGCTATTCCTTGTCCGACAACCCCTGCTGGCCCGAGTCCAGCCAAGGCTGTTTGGCTGGCCAATGCGCCGCCTCGCAGCACGCCGCCAATAAAGATGGCCCCGAAGAGCCGCCAGTAATGCTGATCCACACTGCTGACAAGCCCGCTGGTGCCTGCCTGGTTGGTGACGGGGGCCTTCCCCAGGTCCACCGTCTCTCCTGTTGGCAGGGTTAAGGACAGCGCCAGCGCCGGCAGCCGTTCATTGCCGTACAGGAGGTTCGCTCCCTCGTATTTGCCGAGGATCGTGCTGTTTTGCGGGACTAAGAGGTGTTGCCCTGTGGCCGTGTCATACACTGGCGTGATCGTTTTGGCGGTAAACGTCTCGCCCGCGTCCGAGTTAATAACGGTTTCCACCTGACAGGCCAATTTGGTTGCCCCAGGGGCCAGCACGTAGGTGTTCTCAGTGCTCGCCTTTTTCTCCGGCTCGTGGACAATGTGCAGCATGGACGCATGCTTTTTCTTCTCCTTCTGGACCACTGGGGCCTTTTCCTGGGGTTTATTTTTGAGGGCCATGAGTTCGGCCTGCATGAGTGCGAGCTGCCGCTGAATGGCCAGCCAGCGCTCCGCGTTCGGATCAGCCTGTTCCACTGGCTTTTGGGGCTCTGGGGGTGGCTCTTCTTTATACTCGGCCTTTTTGCTGGGGGTCCACCCAGCTTCCGCTTTGACTTCTTGTGTCAGTCCTTGCCCGCTCCATTTGAGGTAGAACGCGGCTGCACCAACCAGGCCCACCAGCGTCACCGCGCTATACAGGATCACTCGTCCGACCCGTAGGTGGGTCGGACGGAACGCCCCTGGCGCGTTCCGATACGTTCCTCCGTTCATATCCTACCTCCCCTGGGGCCAGCTCGGACACTCGTCGTGTCCTGGGCAGGCGATGCGTTGCAGATGGTCGCGGGTAATGGTCACCACCTCAGCGTGTTCACCCGCACCAACGCGCAGTTCCAGCCGGGCGGCGAGGTGATCGACGATGATGACGTTGCCTATTTGGCGACTGTTGACAAGCTGTGGCCCTTGTGGTCCAATTCCTCTGACCAACGGGGCTGCTTGATAGAGCATCGGGCGTGGGAACAAGAGGTACATCTTTTTCCCATCGTCGAGCACCCGCGCTGGGCTCCAGTCGGGGGCCTGCCCTTGGGTGTCGATGCGATATCCGAGGTGATACTGCTGGGGTCGTGTCGCGTCGGGGAATATTGTCGGCTTCTTGGGTTGTGCTACGGTTGGGGCGTCAGGGTACGTCCATCTGACGGCACGCACGGGTGTGGCCGCGAGACAGACCACTGTCAAGTGGTACGCCCTGCGATCGGTGGTGACGACAATCCCCTGGCGCTGCCCCGTATGGCTCGCGGCGACAAAGATATGGGCAATGGGCGTTGTCGCGCTCTCGCTTTTCCCTTCTTTGACCTCCCACCGTGGGGCTTCCCCCTCCTGGAGGGGGGCTCGGTCACCCCCTACGATGTTATGGATGACCTCGCCTGGCTCTAGCATGATGTTTACAGGCCACCCCAGTTGGACGTTCACGCGATATTCCACGCCGGGGTGATAGCGAAACACCCGTTCATTCGGCCCTGCTGGGCGTGGCTCTGGAGCTACTTTGGGCTCTTCCGGTACGTCATGGACGACTTCTGGCATACTCCACGTGTGCAGGTCGTCAGGCACAGGGGGTACTGGGGCTGGGGTTTGCGTGGCGCAGCCTGCGAGTAGCAGTCCTAGGATAATCGTGGCGTATCGGCTCATAGGTGCTCCTCAATCCATGTCGCGATATCCGCAAAGGAGGCATGTTCTCTGTCGTTCATGCCTGTCAGCCTGTCCATTGCTTGGACGAGGATTCCCATCTGTTGTAGGGTTTTGTCTGCCAACACTATAAAGTTTTTTTGCCCTTCCTGGGTAACATAGCACCACTCTCCTTCGACCATCGTATTGTCGGTTTCCCATTGCCCATATCCCGAGACGTCGAGGAGCACGCCTAGGCTGCACCATTTGCATGCCCCATTCTCCGCGCTAAATCGTAATCCGCCTCGCCCTTGGTGGTATTGCCCGCTCCGCAACGCCGCTATCCATCGCTCTCGAAGCTCCTTGTCCATGGGTGTCTCCTTTTGCTAGGGTTGTCTCGCCCAGCTATACGCGTTGACGCACAGGCCCAGGCGGTTGTGCAGCACCATGGCTGGGGTGGTGAGTTTGACTCTGCTGACGGTAAATGTTCCTGCCCACCGCTCTTCGCTTGGGGCTCTATTCTGGTCGGTCACATATTCCTTCCACAAGACGTTGTAGGCCCTGGGTGCGTCGGGTTTCGTCACCGCGGTGACCTCGACTTGGACCCGACGCTTGCCGATTTCTAGCGGTTTTTCCTCCTTTTCCCAGCGTTGGACGTCCTCAACGGCTGGGCCACATGTGTGCATCGCCACCCAGTTAATCTGCTCAGCCGTCACGGGGCCATCTCCACTCTTCCATCGACGCTTGAGCACCCACTGGGTGACCATCTCCATCCATTGGGCGTCTGACGGCTGATACGTCAAGAGTTCCTGGGGTGGGCCAATCGGCTCCACTTTTCCTTCATTGACTTGCACGAGCTGTACCGGGGCATGCCAGACCCTGGGACGCAAACCCATCCAGAGGGCCAGGCCGGTGGCGATCCCGCCATACAGCAGCAGGCACCCGGCCGCAATCTTCCAGTGCCATTTGTCCTGGGCGCCTAATGCATCGCGCCGCCTCGACTCCTCGTAGCCCGCGAGAATGAGACGTTCTTCCTCACTGGGCGTCCTGCTGTGCCCATTCGTTGCGGGTTGTTCAGGCGGCCTCTCCATTCTCTTGTCTCCCCCCTGGGTCTGCCAAAACCCTGCAAGGGCGCTGGTCAGGCCATGTGTTGTGCTGTTCATGTTTGACGTCCTCCCATGATCAAACGGCTACTGCCGCGAATGACCGAGCCTGTTGTCGCGAGCAGCCAATTCAGTCCCCCTCCCCCTGCTCCCAGTCCTAGACCTAGGCCGCGTACGGCCATGGTGCTGGCGCGGCGTGAGCCCACGATCAGCAGGGCCACATATGCCGCACTCACAAAGGCCATAACGATGGCTGTTTCTAGGGTTGGCTCGCCATTCCCGCCCAGTTGTGGGATCATCAATCGCACTAATGGGGCACTGATTGCCAAGAGCGCCGTGGTCATGAAGGTCCTGACGAGCCCTCCGCACAGGACGCCGAGCCCAAATTCCGCCATAAACGCCGTGCCCTGATAGATGCCGAGCGGCACGAGGACTGCGGCGAGCATGATTCCCAGGCGAAACTCAATTTGGACGAGCATGACGAAGAACGCCATAAATCCGTAGGCCAGGACAATGCCCATAGCACTGAGCCACAGGATGCCAATGGTGAAGATATTCCACAGCACTGCCCAGCCCTGGTAGCTCATGGCAAGGCGAAACAGGGGCTGTGCGGAATCCCAGCCGAGTTTCCACACCTGGCTGGGAATTAAGAACGACGCGGGACTGCCCAAAATGCCGACGCTAGCCCCCCACTGCGTAAAGGTGTCGAAGGCGGCTAGGGCCATCGCGCCCAGGCCTATGGAGACCCAGTACCAGAGCCCAATGGACACGAGCTGGGTCATGACCGAGGCCATGCCTGACCCGCCCCGCAACAAGTCGCCCCAGAGATTGGTGCAGTACGCCGTCAGGGCAAAAATCGCGAGTAACGGGAGCGTGTAACGCTGCAAAGCCGCGAAGCCACTGTCGAGCGTGGTGAGAAAGACGCTGAGAATGAGGTCAATGTTCTCGTAGATCATCTCGGTTGACATACCCTCCCACAAAAGTGGACGTTAATGCGGCGAATCGTTTCCTGGACAATGGGGGCCTCCATGGCTTCAATCGTTTGCGCTTGCTGGAACGCCGCGACGGTTGTGTGCGACGACGATTCCAGACGCGTTATTGTGGTGAGCGATTCGTTGATGTTTTGCAGGGCTTGCTTCTCTCCCAGAAAGTTTTCAATACGGCTGATGAGGTTGCGTATGTGGTTGAGGGTGTTTCTTGCCGTGCGTACCAATGTTTGCGCACGTAGCGCCGCGCTGTGGGCCTTCATGATTTCCCGGCGAATCTCTGCCTGGCGTTGGGCGAGTCCTGCTGCTGATATTGGCCCGCTGCCAATATCAAAGAAGGTCGCCAGTTGCGTGTTGATGCTGGCGATATCACGTCCGATTTGTGCAGCATCTCCGGCAATCTGCTGGATGGCCTGCACGTCACGCCAGAAGTCCTCGTCGAGGGTACCGCCAAATCCGGTAATCTGCAGAATCCAGTAGGCAGTATGGGCAATCGCCTCCAGCGTGTTGAGAGTTTGTTGGATAGAGGTGAGGGTGTTGGGGATGAAGTTCCCTGGGTCATGCACAATCAATTGTGCGCGAGCAATGGGTGCCCAGCTTAGGCTGAGCACCAGCGCTAACGTGATGATGGCCCGTGTGCGGGGGCCAGGGTGTAACACCGGCCTTGGACGTCGCATACCTTCTCCTGCTGTGGTTGGTTGCGATAAGGTTTCATAGCAATATCCATGACAGCTTGATGATAGGCGTAATAGGCGTCACATCCACACAGGGCCACTGCGAGACATAGCAGTATCAGGGACTTCATGCTGTCCTCCTTTGTGCGCAGATTTTCGCCGCGTCTTCGTACCCATGGTGGCGCATCCAGGCCTCGGCAAACCCTTCGCGGCCTTCTTTCGCGAGGAGCGCATCCATCAGGGCATGGTCTGCCTCGGTATTTCTGGCGACGCAATCCAAAATAAACGGGGTAAGGGGGAGATGGAACATCCGCTTGCCCCGCTCCACACAGGAGTAGTACACGTCCCGCGTCGGCCGCGCCTGGGCAATTTGCGCAATTTCTTCGCTCGTCAGTCCAAAATCCTCGTAGACCTTTCGGATATTCGGACTTGTTGCCTCGGAGTTGGGGAGGAAATATCTCGTTGGGCAATTGTCCTGGAGCATGAGCCCCAACCGTGTTTGTGACACTTGATGTAACGCATTGATCTGGAACGCTAGCGCGACGCCCTTTTTCCGTAGCGTCATCAACCACTCGTCATACTTCTCGGCGTACCCCGGCAGCGTCGCAGTGATCGCCGCTTCGTCCATTGGCATAAACGTGGGGGTCTCGGTACTGAACCGCTGTTCAATTTGATGGAACACGTAACTCGTGACGGGCCGAACGAGCCGCTTGATACTCAGCAGATGTGCTTGCTCAAAGGTATGGAGCGGCCCGTCTGCGAGGTCATCGTGATCGGCATCAAAGAGCCAGCCGAATTCGCCCATGGTCGTATAGGGCTTTAACGCCATGTTGACATTGAACTGCTCTAAGGCGACAGCCTCCAGGCGCATATCGGGTCGCGAGATGCCGTCTGGGCCAGTTTTCCCAGCGCTGGCGTTGGTATTGGTGGCGTTGATTTGTTGGCTAATGGCTGCAGAGAGGGCGCTTATGGTACGTTTCTGTACCGGCAATGCCCCCACTTTTTTCAGGTTATTTTCGAGGCACGCATGCACCACCCCCGTGGCTGGATAGCCTGCGTCCTCCACGCGATCAGTGAGCCATTGGAGCGCGATCATGCGTTGCGCTGGGTCATCGACGCGCCGGAGTGGTTGAAAGGCCATCCCTGGGCTGCCCAGCTCATACCAATGGCCACCTAAGAGGAGCGTTGTGAGGCGTGCGGAGCGCCCAAGGTCCCACCAAAATCCTTGCACGCCCATATAGCGGGCAAACCATTGCGCCATTTCGAAAGCTAACTTGACACTTTTCCCGCTCCCGGTGACTCCGAGTGTCATGCTATGTCCGACATCGCGCACATGCTGGGTCACCCGAAAGATGCTGCTGGTGTCCGTGTGCGCTAGGTACCATGGCGCTCCATGCAGGTAGGCGTCCTCCGTTGGGCCAGCCCAGCAGGCTTGCAGGCCTGGCAGAAAATGGGCCAGGAACAAGCTGCTCTGCTTGGACTTGCGCACGCTACTGTGGCGGTTGCCTGGATGGGTGGACAGCCACGCCGCCTCGCTATGGAATGTTTCAGGTTGCAGGACAAACCCCTGCCCTTCAAACGCCTGCCGTACCGTCTCCAACTTACGCTTCGCCCTCTGAGGGTCGGTATCCCACACGGTAATCGTGGAGGTAAACTCGCCAATGGCCAGAATGTCCGCCCCCACTTCCTGGCGCGCCGCGTCGGTCTGTTCGGCTTTGTTGCGCGCATCGCTATCAATGACGCGGGCTTCTCGCCCCGTTACCCCCTCGCCGATACGCGCGAAGAAGTGTTTTTCTTGTTGTACCCATGCGTATTGGCTGCGCTGTAACACGCCTTGCTGGGCCACGCGATCGAGGCCGAGCCAACGGGTACACCACCGGAAATCCAGATCGAGGGTTTCAAGCTGCCGGACCATCCCGACGTGACTGGTGGCCGGGTAGCTCACAAACGAGCAGGTGCGTAGATGCCAGTCCCCCAGTTGGGGATACCAGCCCCCTAGGTACGGGGTATCGGCGAGTTGTGTGTCGATATCAAGCGCGTGCCCGGACCACCGCACCGGATGCCACCTGTCACTGAGGATCGTATGGAGGTACGTGAGTGTTTCATCAGTCGTGCAGGGTTCCGAATACGCCATCATGCTCTGCAGGAGCTCCATGAGGTAGTCGGTTTCTGCGACAAACCTTTGCAAGGCTTCATCGCCGACCTCCTCTTCTTCAGGGAGATTCGCGACGACCAATCGCCGCGCCTGTTGCACGGCCGCTTGGGGAGGTTGCCAGGTGAGGGTCAGGTAATAGCGCGTTTCCCGCGCGCCTGGCTCATCCAAAATGGTTCGCCGCCTCTCCTCGTCAATGAGCCCAGCAACCGGGAGGCGCCACACGGTGTCGGGGTAGGTCGTGACCCGCGTGCGCTGTGCTTCCGACTGGAGCATCCACTTGCCGCCTAAGCGCTTGAGCACGTCGTTGGCCTGCATCATCCGCGCGCCCTGGGATTCCCGTGTCTCGCCCACAATATCTTTCCCACGAATGATGTGGATCCTTTGGAGTGCTTTGTCCTTGGTCTCGATCACCCCTGGGGCCACGAGCTTGGCCCAAGGGAGCATGTCGGAGACATACTTGGCACGCCTGGATGAGCCCAGGCCTAAAAATTGGAGATATGGAGCCATGATTCCCTCTGCGGAGGAGAGGCTAGCCTCTCCTCCTGTGTTACACTACCCTGCGCGGTAGTAAGTTGTGCGATGTTTTCGGAAAATCCACTGTGTGAGCAACTGGTCCCACTGGCGGTCCCATTGTGTCAGGGCCACGAGGATTCCCTGGCCAGCCATCCAGACGAGGCCTACGCCTGTCAGTACCTGAAATCGCCCTGCAACAACAAAGAGCAGGGCGATATACAACGCCAAGATGAGCCATCCAGCAGCCCATATCCTGGGTGCACCAAACGTCATCGGCCTTTCCCACAAGGCGCGGTACACGTCCGCCTCATAGCCGGGGATAAACGCTTTCACGGCAGCATCCCCCCGGCTGCTAGCCCTAATTGCGTCATAATGGCCGCCCCTCCGCCCAGGAGGCCTGCCGTACTGAATAAGTTAATGCTTCCTCCAATCATCGCGCCGAACGTGTTGTTCAGGTGCGCAGCTGCCCAGCCCGCTAGTCCCAATAATCCAATGGGGTAGCCTAAG
>JACCDP010044365.1_pt1 | contig 41989 bp, 54 predicted proteins | sample 7445841 | NCBI WGS metagenome assembly JACCDP01 (sample SAMN15323441, study PRJNA562643) | freshwater metagenome | isolation source: river surface water | place: USA:Blue River Watershed | collected 2017-08-17 | reverse complement strand
GACCTACCGCTTAGAAGGCGGTCGCTCTATCCACTGAGCTAATAGGCTAATGGTGGTGATGGGATTCGAACCCATGAGGTTTTTCAACCAAGCGATCTTAAGTCGCTCTCCTTAACCGCTCGGACACACCACCAGTTATACATATAAAAATGCGTTTAAACCCAAAAACCCCCATGGGCATTTTGACTACCATCGAACCCCCCAAGGGCATTCGCCATTTAGGACGGCGGCATCTTGTTCACGACGACCTCCACGTAGAGCTCGACCATGTTCTTGTCGGCCTTGTGGCACACATCGACGAACCGGAGAATGCTCTCCACGCTCACGTTGTTCCACTCGACCGCCTTCATCAGCATCATGATCTGCTCAATCTTCAGGCCCGTGTGCCGGAAGATCAGGTCCTCGATCGCGTCGGACTCGGAAGCCCAACACGTCGCCGTCCGCGACTTCTTCTTCAGCATCGTCGCCACGGGCTGGAAGTCCAGCGGGTCGTCATCGTCCCCATTGAACGCCATGACAAACGCGTCCTTCCCGGCGCCGTTGATGCTGAAGTGCTCCATGACCGGAGCGCTCGCCTTGTTCCCCATCGTTGCTACGTCAGGGACACCATATTGAACTATAGAATTTTGATACAAAAAAATCCGTTTTACTGATTGTTCTTCGTCGCAATAAGAGCTCTGATTAGATTCATGTATTGAGTTGCCATTTCCTTTGTTACAACCGGAATCTGTTGAAGATCCTCTGCTTGGCGACGCAGTTGAATACGAATGTCATCTTCGACAAAACTTACAGGGTCTTCGTCCATATTTGGTATTCAAAAAATACAACTAATAAATCCGTTTTAAAGTTTGAACCGTTTTTTGAAGTCTGATACAGAAGCCTTGAACGAAGGTTTATTCCAGAGAACCCAATAACTTAATGCTCCAGGTGTGTCGGGCTTATTCCAGTCCTCACCCATTCCACGATGGCGATGAATATATCTTTGCTTTCGAGTCTTGTCTTTGTGCTTCGTATAATCAGAATAACCTTTCTGCCCAAAAGGAACTACTTTCTGACTTCCGTCGGGCTTTACAAACACAGCATCCCATTTCTTCTCCTTCTTATGAGACCGACGAATCGTTTTAAGACGTAGTTTACTCATCTTATTAATCTCTGTGATTTTCAAATGCAGACGAGTCCTATTCAACAGTGGTATTCAATTGTTCGAAATATGAGAGACGACAGTGAAGACTCATATCTAACTATGCGGTTCACGTATAGAGTTCTTCATGATCTTGAACGAATGAGAGTTAAGGAAAAGGGTAAGTTTAAGCAGAGAATGGGTCCCGAATTTGAATCATGGACTTCGACCCTCGCGGAAGAGTTTCCGTCTGAATTACTCTCGGAGGTCATCTCAGATGATGAATTTTGGAACCTTACTTTAAAAATCGCACTCGGCATTTGACGTAAAAAGAAAACGGAACAATATAGAGAGAATTAGATAGTATTAACAAGAATGGGCGATACTATCATCGGAGTTCAATTTGGAATCGCTAATCCCGAAGACATTATCAAGCGCAGCGTAGTGGAGGTGACTACGGATAAGACGTACCTTTCAGAGCAACCGGCTCCTGGAGGAGTGTTCGATGCTCGTTTTGGAGTCATTGAAAATGGCAAGGTATGTCCCACTTGTAAGCAAACCAACCTCCTCTGCCCTGGGCATTTTGGTCATATTACTCTGGCACGTCCAGTGTATCTGTATCAGTTTCTAGAGCAAATTCAGAAGATTCTTCAAATCATCTGTCTCAATTGCTCAAATCCTTATCTTCCCGTAGAAGAGCTAGAAAAGATCGAGAGAACCTTTACAGGAGTTGACCGTTTCAACGCTGTACGCGAGAAGACCACTTCTTACAAGACCAAGGAACTTAAGGAATCTTCGGCATGTCCTCATTGCGCATCACCTGCTATCAAGAAGGTTGATCGTCAAGAGGGAACCATCGCCGTAGCAGCTCTCCAGGCAAAGACGTATGATGATGAGGCGGAACCCATTCGCCTACATCCTGAGATTGTCCTGCGTTGTTTCCAGCGCATCACTGATCGTCACGTTGAGCTTATTGGCTTCAGCCCGAAATTCAGTCGCCCTGACTGGATGGTCTGTACTGTTCTAACTGTTCCCCCTCTATCTGTTCGCCCGTCTGTTATGGACGAGAACATGCGAATGGAGGACGATCTAACTCACATGCTTATCAACATTGTTCGCTATAATCAAAAGCTGCGTAACGCTATTGACAAGGGTGAATCCGCTCAGATCATCGATCAGTCGACCGACATGCTTCAGTATCACGTTGCCACGTATGTTGACAATGACATCAAAGGACTTCCACAGGCGATCCAACGTTCGGGTCGTCCTCTGAAGACTCTAAAGTCACGTCTTGGAGCGAAGACTGGTCGTGTACGAGGAAATCTTATGGGAAAGCGAGTAGACTACTCTGCTCGATCAGTTATCACTCCAGATGCAAACATCGAACTTGATGAACTAGGTGTCCCTGAAGAGATCGCTAGCAATCTTACATTCCCTGAAGTAGTTACTCCTTATAACCGCGATCGACTGATGACCTATGTTCGCAATGGTCCGAATCGTCACCCTGGTGCTAAGTCGGTATTTCTCAAGCAAGATAAGCGTAATCTAAGCCTAAAGTTTGTGAATCCTGAAATGATTGATCTTAAGGAGGGAGACATCGTCCACCGTCATCTTATTGACGGAGATGTTGTACTCTTTAACCGCCAACCATCTCTTCACAAGGCTTCTATGGAATGCCATCGTATCAAGGTTCTACCTTATTCGACTTTCCGTCTGAATGTATCTGCGACCAAGCCTTATAACGCTGACTTCGATGGTGATGAAATGAATATGCATGTACCGCAATCAATTGTGGCTGCGACTGAACTCAAGTTCCTAGCATCTGTACTTCGCCAAATCATTTCACCTCGAAAGAATGCTCCTATCATTGAAATTGTTCAAGATACGATGACTGGTTCGTTCCGAATCTCGGATCCCAAGGCGTCAATTCCCGAACATATCGCTATGAACATTCTAGCTCGCACGAAGAAGCCTCTATCGACTTTCAAACGCCGAGACTCTCCGTATACTGGACCCGAACTAATCTCAAGTACGTTCCCTCTAATGAATCACAAGGGACCGATTACTGTGAAAGATGGAAATCTCGTAGATGGTCGCCTTAAGAAGTCCGCATTCAGCGCTGCTTCCGAGGGTATCATTCACGTTATCTTCAACGAGTTTGGTCCCGAACGCTGTGGTCAGTTCATCAATGAGATCCAAAATGTAGTTACAAAGTTTAATCTCTTCTACGGTTTCTCTGTTGGAAGCTCTGATCTAATCGCAAATTCGGCGACCCAAGAAACTATCAAAAATGAGATCGCAAAGGGACGAGCCGAACTATCTCGAATCCTATCCGATGTACACTCTGGAACTTTTAAGAATAGCACCGGACGCCCTGACGGAGAAGAACTCGAGAATCAAATCATGAATGCTCTTAAGGCAATCAACTCTTCAGTTGAGACAGCTCTTACCGAAAGCCTTCCGAAAGAAAATCGAATGGTTCAGATGGTTCAGTCTGGAGCAAAAGGTTCAAATCTGAACATTATCCAGATGATGGCTCTTCTAGGTCAGCAGCAAGTAGCTGGTCGCCGAATCCAGTATGGTCTACAAGATCGTACGCTACCCCATTTCGCTCGATATGATCATGGAATGGAATCTCGAGGATTCGTAGAGAATAGCTTCATCACAGGAATTCGACCTGTTGAATTCTTCTTCCACGCCATGGGAGGACGTGAAGGACTCATTGATACTGCAGTAAAGACTTCAGATTCAGGATACATCCAGCGCAAAATGGTAAAGACACTTGAAGATCTTCACGTTGAATATGATGGAACTGTTCGAAATGTCAATGGCGGTATCGTTCAGTTCTCTTATGGAGGAGATGGAATCGAGAGTACCTCCATCGAATACCAACCCTGCGATCTTGCCGTTATGAGCATGGAAGATCTCTACCGCACATTCGCTACGAGCAAGGCAGATTATGATGGAATCGTATCGGAGGATGTAGGAGACTCTCCCGATGACATGGTAGAACAGATTCTACAAGATCGTCAAATTCTAGTTCACGATGTATTCCGTTACATTAAGAATGATCGCGTATATTCCCCTGTTCACATCAAGCGAATTGTAGAGAAGTACCGCAATCCTTACGCAACAAAGACCGACCTAACTCCCGAACATGTAAAGACCGAACTCGGAAAGATGTGCTCTGAACCTCTTATCAAAAATAACAAGACGTTCCAGATTCTTCTGCGTTATTATCTCGCTCCTAAGAAGTCTATTATTGATCTCCGTCTATCAAAAGATATGTTCAATGAAATCCTTCGAGAGATTCGCTTCAAGTATCTCCGAGCCAGAGTTCACGCCGGAGAAATGGTTGGAACTCTTGCGGCACAGTCTATTGGAGAACCCACAACTCAGCTCACACTTAACACGTTCCACTCAGCTGGAACTGTAAAGGCTAATGCTACTCAAGGAGTTCCTCGAATTATCGAATTGCTCTCTATGTCGCACAACCCCAAGAATCCTCTGAACTTTGTATACCTGAAAAATGAGGTAGCTACTCAAGATATGTCACTCTCAGTCCTTAAGGAGATCCAAAAGACTACTCTGCGTGATATCACGAAGTCTGTTCGAATCTATTATGATCCCAATCCTCTATCGCAAAATACAGCTGTTCAGGAGGACTCAGAAATTCTTAAGACATACGAGAAGTACTCTGTAACGCAAGGAGCTGGGTGTGCTTCCCCTTGGATTATCCGACTTGAACTTGATCGAATGGAAATGGCGTCTCGAAACATGATTGATATGACAAAGATTGCGACCGAAATTCAAAACAATAAGGTCCTTCGTGTATTCGAATGTGTTCACAGCGATACCAACACTCCAGACAAGCTAATCATGCGAATCATGTTCGGTTCAGATGTTGTCAAGAACGCGCTGTCTCTTCGTTTCATCGAAGATAAGCTACTTGATACCATCCTCGCCGGAGTTGATGGAATTGGACGTGTGTATCAGCGAAAGGTCAACAAAGAACTAGTATATGATGATAAGATTGGAGGATATGTGCCGACTACTCAATATGTTCTCGATGCAGAAGGCACCAATCTTCTAGATATTGCTCGTAACCCGAACACTGACCCGTACCGTTCATTCTCAAATGACATTCACGAAGTTCTAGAAATCTTTGGGATTGAAGCCGCGAGAATCTCTCTGTACCGAGAGTTTATGGAAGTCTTCACCGAAGAGTATGTAAACTATCACCACATGATTACCCTAGTAGACGCAATGACTGCTCCAGGACACATCCTATCCGTTGATCGGTTTGGAATGAGCAAGAATGATGAAATGGGAGTTCTTGCGAAGTCTTCTTTCGAGGAGACTTCTAAGATTCTCTTCAATGCTGCGATTGGAGCCGAATACGATAACATGAAGGGTGTATCTGCGAACATTATGTTTGGTCAGAAGCCTCCCTGTGGTACTGGTATCGTAGACATCCTTGTTGATGAAACTAAGCTACCGGAAGGAGCTGAAGAAGATTATTCAGTCTTCGATTCTGACCTCAATGTCGCAAATGCTCGTGTAGATGAAGCAATGAAGGCTGAAGCAAACATTACTCTAGATCAGATCACAATGGACTGGTAATTTAGACATATTTCAACCCTATTTTTTAATGGAACCCCCCAAAAAGCACGATACGATTGTAACTTCTGTTCTTGAAAAGTTTATGGCTCGATCTGAATTTGGCCAAAAGAAATACGGCACAAATTTAGATCGTACTGATCTTTCATTTTTTGATTGGGCGAATCACATGCAGGAGGAACTCATGGATGCGATTCTCTATCTAGAAAAACTTAAGCGAGTTCACCTTTTGAAGAAGTCGGACTCTTAGTTGGAGTAGGCAAGTCCAGCCATACCGCTCATGATGCGCAGAACGTTGTAGTTCACCGCATACACGCGCACATTCCAAGTGTTATCAGTCGCATCGTTGATAGTCACAGCCCCGCTTATTTCCATAACAAGAGTGGCTGTGTCGATACGAGAGAAGTTACAAGTTCCTGAAGGCTGGTGCTCCTCCGGGCGGAGAGCGAATGAGTACATGTAAGCACCATTCTGGAGGGCGTGGGCACCTCCTCCTCCGGCGTTGTTACCTACATATACATAGTTATTGACAATCTTAATACCATCGAAGCTTCCAGTGTGATGCTGGTAAGGCTGAACCTTGTTGAAGTAATCACCATAGCGACGATCTAGGCGATCCTGACCGTTGATCTGGAGCCACTGCTGGTAAACCGCAGCCTGATCATACGTGAACGGTCTGAGGCGAGTTCCAGGCGAATTAAGCTTGCAGTTGGTGTAAGACTCCGGCTGAACAACCCAGACAAGTTCCTTAACAGGGTGGTTGAAGGTCAGATCAACACGATTATTCGCAGAGGAGATTCCCTTATCCTCGTTAAACTGAGTCTGTTCGATTAGATACTCGTGTGACTGCTGAGCCATACGGCGGCGCTCATCGACATCAAGGTAGATGTAATCGATATAGAGAGCAGCCTGGGTAGGCGCAGTAACAGAAGAAGCGGCGGTTCCTGAAACGAGAGTGGGATCGCTCCAAAGAATGTTAATCTTTACTTCGTGGTACTGAAGAGCAATCAGAGGGAGAGCCGCTCCAGGGTTGCGGGTATAGAAGAAAGAGAGGGGGACGTAGACGATTGAAGGCGGAAGGCCCTCGCGTCCAGAACCACCCGCACTGCATCCGGCAGGGGCACTGAAAGTAACAGTTGCGCCAGAAAAGAAGTTCACGTTACCACCAACCATTCGCGATAGCTTAACACCAGTGGCAACATCGGACGTGAGGCAGTCCCAGAGGAACAGCCACTCTCCGTAGAGGCGATCGATTAACTGGCCGCCGATCTCCAGCTCAGCATAGCGGATTAGATTGTAACCAAGGCGAGCCTGGTCATTGTTGAAAGAAACTCCATAAGGAAGAACTACCTCGAGGTAAGTAGAATATAGGAGATCCGCGTGACGTCCGATGGTCGCGGAATGCTTGACACCCCAGTTCGCCTGTCCAGTCATGTTGATACGGAAAGGCTCCATGGCAAAGTTAGTGTGGCGCTTGTACAGACCCTTCCAGAAAGTAATCTGGGGATTTCCAGAGAGATATGCGTCCTGCGCACCATACGCGACTAATTGTAGTAGACCGCCGCCCATTTTGTCTTTATATGTAAGATATAATCATTTTTTTAAACTAATTCCGGGAATTCACTTGCGAGAGTGACGACGAGTCTTCTTTGTTGCCTTCGATCCATGCCAAGACTTCTTAGCCTCCATGATGACCTTCTTGAGTCCGTCACCCTTCTTGTAGGTTCCCTTGGACTTCATGTGCTTCATAGTCTTCTTCACGTGAGCAAGCCAAGCATTCGCCATTTTTATGTTCTATAGATGAGATTTTATACGCAGAATAGGGTTATACAGTGACGTTGTATATCGGGGAAATCTTCTGCATAGGCTGGAATGAAACCGATGGATCCGGTAAAGCTGGCTTCTTGTATTTCTTAGGCTTGAGAGGTCGAAGAGGAGCTGGTTTTAGAACTAAGCTATTCTCTTGGAATTCAGAGATATAGAGCTCCATCATGCTATCGACAGAGCCATAGTTCATCATAATCCACTGACATCCATAGCTAAACAGAATTTGAGGATTATAGTTTGTAAGATCGTCTCCTATATCGGGGACTACCATTGTGATATGAGTTCTGTTGTAATTGATGAGTTCATCGGCATCGTGAGGCTGAGATGCTTGGGTATATGTTAGACGACGCAGGTTGGATGTTGACCAGGAAAGATTGACCATTTCTTCCATGAGTGTTCCCTTCATGTTTCCTCCAGACACTACCACTATCTTGTTCTGGAGATTGCATACAGGTTCTACAGCGAGATTCTTGCGCTGATAAGCATACGTTTCATCGAGAAGATGAGCACGGCACGTGGTCTTTAGAATCTCGGCACATGCGTTAATAACATTCGACTTGTCTGTGTGGAATACTAAGCTGAGAACAAACGGATCACTCGATACAGGTGATGAAATGCTGTTGAAAGCATTGTTTGCGATAGATACACAGCACGCTGAGAAAGGAACTGTATTGTAAGCGTAATCAGTTCCGAGTTTCTGGTTTTTGAGTCCAACAACGGGTTTATCATTGACATCAGCATAGATATCTAATTCGACAAGTCTTCCTCCTGCCTTTATGATGAGCGGTAGGATCGAGTCAGATACATAGTCGTAAATTTCAGCACCTGGGAACACCGAGTAAGAAGAAGAGGCCATGTAATAATCGCAAAGCTTGAAATCAGCAGGAGTAGGACATCCTAAAGGTGCTAGTTTTGTTACCATTTCGTAAGCTTTAAAGTTAGGTTTTGCCTTCGCAAGTGCTTGAGTTTCCGAAGGCACAACTGAATAATAAATCAGATAACCAATTCCAACAATTAGACCAGCAAGCACTAAATACTGGACCCAAGGTGGAAAAAAAGAACTAACCCGCTGAGCTAAAGTGGGTGACTCCATTACTTCTTACCAACACGAAATAACATTCCTCGTAAACCTCGTACGACTGGATCAGGTATTCTCTGCTCCATTGGGATTCCTAAAAGACATGAGAAGTGAAAGTATAAACAGTACATACCACATTCAGAATCCTCATACTGGTGTCGAGTTTTATTGTAGGATAAAACCATCGGAGTCTTGTGTATATTTGTAGACATCCACTGTTCTCTCCAGCGCTTCATAAGTCTCTGAATTTCCTTTTCGGGTTTTTGAGCGTATGAGTCAAAATACGTAAACCGAGGATGTTCAAACTCAGGTCCTATGTCACAGAAGATAGCAACCCAGTGTTCTCCAGGACCAGTACTTACATCGGTATTGAATACAACCCCAATTTGAGTATACCCCTTCGAATACAGTTGTCTCAAATCAAGGGAACATAATGAACTCACGAGGCATTTTCCAGTCTCGGATTTCGCATCGAAATCAATAGGAAATGTTCCAAGATAATGATACTTTGAAAATAACTTCATATACTGTGATTCTACGTGATCTATATCATCGCTGGATAACCATTCTTCGGGGTTTACAACCCACGATTCCGGAGCCTTGGGCTTCGACATCATTGTGGCCATAATACACTCTGCAGTTCCAGTCTTACAATGACTAGAAAATCGTCTTTTTAACTCCGACCAAATGCTCTCCATAGAACCCTCCGGAATGGGTTGTTCCACGGGGTGTTCCTTATTGTACACCTTTCGTAGGTTCTCTACTTCGTCTTTATCGAAGTACATCCTTATAACAAAAACGGATTATGTTTATAAAAGTTAATTTCTACATTAAAGAAATGTCCGAAATCAAGGCTCTTGTTGAAAAGTATTGTGATCTAGACGATTACATTCGTCTTCGAAACAAGGAAGTGTCGGAACTTCGAGAGCAGCGAAAGATCCTCGAGCTTGAAATCAGCGATTATATGAAGTCTGCTGAGTATAGTGGAGTTGGAAAGATTCGTAATACAAAGGATGGGTCTATTATTAAGATTCAGCGCCCCGGTACTTGGTCAAAGGCTTGGCATATTTCAAAGAATGATCTAAAGTTCCATATCGAGGAGTATTTTAAGACGACTCGTAGTCCAAATGCGGAAGGGTGTTTCCAATATGTTATTGATAACCAAAAGAATGATCTTGTAGATCATACGAATTTCAGCTATACTCGCGTTTCAACGGACGAAAATGTTGAGAATAAGTAATGGCATCATTTTTCAGTGGTCTCAAGAGTCAGGCAATTTCTATGCTCCCTACTCTTATCGAGCAAGCTGGTCCTCAGATAGAAGGAGCGGTTAAACAAGCGATGGCAAAAATGTCGCCTCAGCAGAAGGCGATTTTTTCATCGAACCTCAACAGAATAAATGGGGTTGTCCAGCAGGAGATGAGAAAGCCTTCTCCACCTGCGGCTCGTGTTGCGGGTAATAGAAAACGAACCTTAAAGCTTAAAAAGAGAAAAACTCATTAAAGGAAATGTCTACTATTCAAATTTACAACCCATACAATTCAAAAAATCGCTTGTTTACCAAACAGGATATTCAAGCGATTTTATCAGGAACTGGATTTAAAGTCCAAAATTGCGATCTCTATCAGACAGCAATGGTACATTCTTCATACGTAAAAAGATCAGAGTACATATCGCCGACAGGAGAACCAACGCAATTAGCAGACCGTCCAGACAACTGTCTTGAGCTTTTCGAGAATTCTTACGAAAGACTCGAGCATCTCGGAGATTCGATTCTTGGCGCAGTCGTGTCCACATACTTAAATAAACGCTTCCCGTCTGAAAATGAGGGATTCCTTACGGATCTCAAGAAAGAGATTGTATGCAACGAGATGTTGGGTCATCTGAGTCAAAAGATTGGGCTAGATAAGTTCTACATCATCTCACGACACAACGAAGAGATATGCAATGGACGACAGAATACTAAGAAGCTAGGCGATATTTTAGAAGCGTTTCTTGGAGCACTTTGGATTGATTCAGAACATGACTTTAAAGTAGTATATACATTTGTAGTGTCTCTTATCGAAACATACATCAACATCCCAAAGATACTGATGAACAATCGAAACTTTAAAGAACAGCTACAAAAGATATATCAGGGAAAGTATCATTATACTCCTACATACGCTATGGTATCATCTTCTATCAATCTATATACGATGGCTGTGGTAGATAAGAACGGAGAACATATTGGAGTAGGTACAGCTCCTACGAAAAAACAAGCAGAACAGATGGCTGCTCGAGAAGCTCTTAAGCAATTCAACTAAATGGGGTGAGATTAGAATTATCTGATTCTAAGAATCCATCAGTTGTATCATTAGGAGATTCTTTAAAGTGTTTGACTCGAAGATCTCCGATAATTAACTCGCTCGTAATCTGTGTGTAATAGCGACCGTTCATAGTGTCAGCCATAATAATAAATAAATCCTTCGATTTTAAATAATAAAGCTTACAAGGGATTTTTTCTTTAGTGTTAGAAGGATGGGGATCATAGGTTTCATCCAGTACAACAGCATGTTCTTTAATCTCATCAATATTTAGCGGCGAACACCATTCCCGGGTTATCTCCATTACATAAGCATAGTACGTTTCTCTCTAGGTAGTCGGCGAACTAGAAGTTCTCGCTGAGTTCCACCGACTGACATATCTTCAGCTCCTTCGGGAATTCCCTCGATAGACCGCAGGACTTCAGCAACTCGCTGAGGTTGATCTGCGAAATGTAGTAGAAGCTGGGTACGAATCAGATCGCGGCGAAGAGGAGGGCGAGACGTGCGTACGGTTCGACTAATACTTCCAACACCATTTCCTTCAAGAGCAAAATTGTCGACTTCGTTGTCCTTCATGAAAGTAAGGATATCTGACGAAATCTTAGACTTTTGCTCACGAATTCCCTTAATCTGAGCACGAAGCTGTCGTTCTTGATCATCGAGAGTGATCCATTGCTTTAGACTTTCGCGGACTTGGTTCGTCTGGTCTTCAGCCATTTACTATACTTACGCCGGCGAGTTGAAAATCGCTTACCGGCAGTTGGAAGCTTTTTTGATTCGATATATCCGCTTACAAATGGAACAAATTCTGCTATAGTCTCATGTCTTTCAAGATCAGTAACTCCGTGTTCCATTTGAGTAATACCCTTTCCAATGGCAGATCCTACTACTGGAATAGCATTCGAAAGATGAGCAAATGCCTGACCAAAATCAGCTTCTAAAACAGCAATACCCGAAGCGGCCATAGCCATCAATCCTGTTAGAACAGAACCTATAACAGCACCGGGAGCTCCTCCAATCCCTTCGGCTATATCACCAATCGTGGTGACGGTTATTTCAGTAACACCATGGAGTGCGTTGAGAGCAAGATCGATTAGTGGAGCGTTTTCTTTAAGAGCCGATAACGGAGTTGTTACAAACGAATAGACGTTGTTAATAGGAATTGTTATCAGGTCAGGAAGATATTGAGAAACGCCACTAAACCCATTTTTGATCATATAGTCTGTAAAAGGATACTTGCTAATATTACCTCCTTTCTGCTTCATAGATCGAAGTGACTGCTTTGCAGTTTCTTCAGTAAACACAGGTTTTGTCTTTTCTTTGTCAAAAAAGACATGCTCTTGAAGCTCTTTGGGAGTTGAATATTTTTGCTTTTTTAAGAAAACATACAGACTCAGGAGCTTAATAGATCTCTCAGCCTGTTTGGGATCTCCTAACTTTTTTGTTAAAACTCGAAGAGCGTCTTTCTCTGTCTTCGAGAGTGGACTATCATAAATCCAATCCATCACTTACTAAGTTCAACTGTTATTTTTTTGATACGATCGGTTAGGTCTTCTTCGCCCATCACCTTAAATTTGACATTCTTAAATCCAGATTTAGGATTCCGCTTATCCTCGGCAACATTCTCCCATTTCTCCATGTTCTTCCATTCTTTCTTCGTTCGAGAATCGACATGCGCTAATTCCTTAAATCCCTCTCCTCGCATAGTTGGTTGGAAAATGTTAATGTTTTTAGATTTAAGACGATTGCGCAGGGCATCGTCTTCTCCTCCCCATCCCCAGAAATTGTTTGGAAATCCATTAATCTTTTTAACATCTTCAAGTGTCATAGAAAGAACTCCTCCAAGAAAATCCGGAGAGTCGTATTTCGTTGTCCATACCTTTGCTATATGAATAGGGTCCTTGGGAATCGAAGTATAATAAGGCACCAGAACTTTTAAAGGTATTAAATCAACATCGTGAAAGATAACATACGGTAAATTGTTATGATCGGCTATACGTGCTCCTACATTGAGAAGAGCTCCTCGATTGAATTTTTCTCCGTCTTGAGATTGTTCTATAATCAGAACTATCCAATCTGGATGATAACGTTTCATGTGGCTTACAAATTTCTTTAACTGAGAAGCCCTTTCCTGTTCTGCATTATCCCGAAATGGGATGATAATAGTTGGAATTCCTTGAGGAAACGTTTTTAAATCAGACAGTTCCAAAGGAACGTACATCCTATTGAAACTAAGCAAGATTGAAATTTACTTTTTCATCGCCATTCCAATCACGTTTGTCTTCAGATTTCTTACGAAGAACAAGGACTGTTGGACACGATTGGCAGATATCTACAACGTGAGAATACGCACGAGTCACATATTTTCCGACCGCTTTAATAGCTCTCATCTTCTTATCGTCGACAATGAGAATGCCTCCAACACGAAGCATCTGTAAGCAATAAAAGACATCTAGAAGCGTATAATCAAAAAGGTGCCATCCATCTATAAGTGCTACATCTAACCAACCTGATCCAAATTTCTTATAAATAGCAGGTAGGGCATCAATAGAGCTAGCTTCAACAAGTCTCCAATTTCGATTCTTAACAAATCCAACTCTCTTTAGATTTTCAGCTCCAATACCTTCCCAATTACCTTCTCCAGTGCCATATTGGTTTGGATCAATGATTGTGTGAGAAATTCCAGTATTCTTCATTCTCTGATGATGTTCAGCAAACACAAGAGCAGATGTTCCGAAAGCAAATCCGACTTCTAGAGTTTGTTTAGCCTTTGTTTGTTGTAAAGCCTTTCGAATCTCATTGTGTTCATCCTCTCGGGTATGTGAAGTAAGTTTTCGATACTGATTTGAAGGACTGAAAACTACAAAATGTTTAAGAGTCTTATCTAAAAACTCTTTCGTATACCCAGGATCTTTTTCGACATTTTTATGTTTTGTCAAAAAAGACTTTATCTGCTCTTGCTCTTCGGAAGCAAGTACATCGTAGTATTGCTTATTCATTATCTTGAAGAGATATAATAAGATGGAAAAAGTTATTCATACATATGATAACGCTTTCCAGATTGCGAAGGATTATACACCTCTCGAAGACAAATTAAAAAATACTCTTCGATATATATTCGACAAACACTATAGCTGTTACATGCTTTGTGTGAACGATGGTTATAAGCTTTACAAACTTGAAAGCAAATCTGGGAATCCTATAGTAGATAAACAGATCAACAAGACACTCAAAAAGAAGAAAATTAAATCGACTACGAAGACCTGGAGAGTTATGGGTTGTATAATCAAACCTTTCAAGAAAGAATCGTCGTATGCAAAAGAATGGGATAGATTTCTAGGTTCTATAAAAGAGAAACTCCCCAAGGGAGTGTTTATACTCAGCTTATCTGATTCAGTACTTCTTCCTTCGAGTGTATCTGGAATGTTACCTGTATTTGCCTATTCTGGAAAACGAGGATACAATGATATCCCAATTCCAACCTATGATGATATTTTCGATAGAGATATTGGAAGTGTTGTTACAGATTGGGATCAAAAGAAAGATATAGCCGTGTTTAGAGGAGGATCTACCGGATGTGGTGGAACTCCTGAAACAAATCAACGCCTAAAACTCGCAACGATGAAGTCCGATATTCTTGATGTAGGAATTCATCAATATACATCTCATCTGAAATTCAATTCACCTACAGATATCGAAAAAGCAGAGAAGGTTGCGCCGTTAGTTCCTAGATTAGATTGGAGACAACAAAGTGAATATAAATATATTATACATGTTGATGGAAATGTAGCAGCGTATCGACTCTTGAAGTCTATGTTAACTAAGTCACTTATACTACGAGTTAAAAGTGATTTTGTTCATTGGGCAGATGACTATATAAAAGCAAACGAACATTATATTGAAATAAAATCCGACCTATCTGATCTACAGGAAAAAGTAGAATGGTGTAAAGTTCATAATAAGGAATGTAAAAAGATAGCAGAAAAAGGTTACAAGTTCGCAGTAAAAATGCTCACAAGTGAGAATATTTCGAAAGAGTTTATTCGTATACTTAGAACTTCCACTGGCGATCACACTCCAGACATGTGACGAATGTGGTCATAGGCTCATCAGCAGAACGTGTCTGCATTTGATAGTAATCACACTTAGACTTCTTCTTACAACCAGAACACCACATAAAGATCGAAGCTGCGCTCGTGTTCGAGTACATCTTCTTTTCGGTTTCGATGATCTGTTCAATTGCTGCTTTCCATCGCGCTGGACACATATCAATAGCATTCATTTCTACAAAGGACTGTACGCTTACCTCTCCAGACTTAATTCGAGAGAGCCAATTTTCCTTATTTTGAACATAGCTATCAATTCCTTTCAGATTCTCATGGATCGAAATGGCACGGCTTCTGTACATATTCCAGAATACTCGGTTTCCCCAATCAACTTCAATCGCATCCTTAATAGATTGGTCACTTACATGATGAAGCATAGCATTCTCAAGTTGTACAGCAAGCTCTGAATCTCCCATAAGTTCGGTAAAGTTTTCAATAACCTTATCACGGATTGCGCATTCTACAAAGACGTTCTTTGATTTGGTTTGAATCGGTCGAACTGTGTAATTGTGAGGATTTCGAACAATCTTCTCCTCTTCATCGTCTTCAATAACATCTGCTACATTCTCGTCTTCGTTATCTTCATTTTCTACAGCTTCATCCTCTTCGTCTTCTTCGATATTGAAAGTCCACTCTGCATAGAGAGTTTCGTATTCATCAACTTTTAGGTTCGAATAGAAGGACGCTTGTTTTTCATAGTCATCTTGATCTTCAGACTCAGTCGCTAGAATAACAATAGGTCCAGAATACGTTTCTTCATCGAATGGGGACGGGAGCATATGTTGGTTGATATTTTCGTCATCTTCTGAAATACTAGCAAATACGCTCAGCCAACGAGTATCCTTTGTAGGATCTTGAATTTTACCTTGAAACTGAATATTTGTATTCTTATATTTCTTTCGAATCCATTCAAGAACATCAGTCGTCTTGGTAGGAATGGTTAGATCACCAATCGTACCATTAGGAGAAATGACAACGCCATTTACCATTTTGCTATCTCCAGGCATGTCTCTTAGTACTTTCGTTTTTACGGAGTGAAAATGGATTTATGTTTCATACACTTGTAAAACTCAATAAAATGTCGAAGTACGTACCGCCCCACCTGCGCAACAAGAAGCTTCCTAAGGAGGAAGTAGTTGAGGAGAAGGCACCAGAGGTAGATATGAGTGAAGATAGCTTCCCTCCTCTCGGATCTCCAGCGCCAAAGCCGCTTAACAAGTGGTCGGGTAAGAAGTTTTCGGAGATGGCAAGTAAGCTTTCTGAAGTTGTAGAGCGTGAAGCTCCGGCACCGACTCCAGCTTACGTTGCTCCTATGAAGCGAGTTCATATTACTGCTGATTTCGTAGAGCCAGAAGATACCGTTCCTCCTCCGCCTCCAAAGGGAGATGATGAGTGGACCCTAGTAGATAAGAAGGTTCGTAAGAAGAAGGAAAAGACCCTTGAGGACATGTCTAGTTCATCCGATGAGGAAGACACTATGTGGACTAATGATCAGCAAGAAGAGTATGAGACTTGCTGGGACGGTCGTCGTTATTAAACTGATGCCGACGTAACAGGAAGAGGAGCATTTTTCACGAAGAATCCTCGGATCCATGCTCCAAATCCTTGGGCTTTACGAACTACATAGAGACCATAAGGCCCTTTCGACATCTGCCAACCATAATAGATTCCAAGAACGAATGCTAAGAGTGCTAAAATAGCGTCTACAATAGCTATGATTCCATTGTTGTTAACCTGTTTCTTTACAAATTCAACAACTGCAGAGGGCTTCTTTGCTTTTTCTTTTTCAGCAGCACCCTTAGCATCGAGAGTGGTTACATCACCTGTAACCTTTCTTGTGCCTCCTAATCCTCCACCGCCGCCCCCAGAAACTACTCCGCCGCCAGTCTCTCCTTTCTTTGCGACTCTCTTACAGCGCATATAGGTTTTGTTATCGTGAGGCATAGGTCCTCCTGGTAGCTGTTCCAGATCATTGAAGAACACTTCACGATCGCCAACAGGTTGGATGGGTCGAGAACCAGGATTCACATTTTTGACGAGAAGAGCAAAGTCGTTGGGATCGATGTTGATCATGGCCTTAAAAACTACCCACTTCGTCGACTGACAAGGTGGTGTCACAAGAGACCCATCATAGACGTAGTATGCTCCAGCTGGAGGAACCATCATACTCAGGCTCCAGTTTTCTCCAAGATTTACCATAGTGCTTTCCTGATCGGGATTCGCATATCCTACAAACGAATTAAAAAAATGAGTAGAAGACGTCTGTGCGGGATTTACTCTAAATAGCGAGCTAACACAGAGATACTTTCCGGTAGGGTTGGTGAAAATCGCAATAGCTTCGCCATCAGCTTGAATGTTTTCTATAGTGTGGTGGCTGGGGTGGTTTACAAGAACTGCGCTACAAGTGTATCCTTCTCCATTGTACTTACATGACCCAAGACCAGCTGTACTCTGAAGAATAAGCCCTTCATCGGATACTATAACGTTCGCCTGAGGAATCATAGCATCGTCCATGACAAGCTCGCACAGAAGGTCACACGGTTTCGAAGAACTCTGTGATAAGTTAATTGGGCTTTGATCTGTGGAAGGGCAAGTCCAAGAACTCGAAGAGCTATAAATGCTCATTTGTAGTCTTGCAGTATTTTGTATCTCGTCAAATAAGCAATATGGATCCTACGTCCATTGGACTTATAGTACTTGGAGTTTTGATCGGAGTTATAGGCATTTTTGTCAGTGGACTTGCTGTCGCCAGAGCAGACATAGCGGCACCGGCAGTTGGTCTCCCTCCAGCAGTTGCTAGTTTTGGAGCCTTCTTTTATATCCTATATTATTTCCTTCCGTATGCTCTTTTCCTATTTGGATTTGTAGCTGATGGAATTACTAGACAGCTTCAGTATGCTCCTGCAGGAATTATGGGTCTCATAATGGTATATGTCAATTATACGATAGCACGGTTTACCGGAGGAAATACAGTAGATACTGATTTCTGCGGAATCCCTGGGTTATCGAGACTAGGATCAGACGTAATGCCTCAAAGTATACTTTTCGTGTCGACCATTATGTCCTACATAGCGGCGTACGTTACCACAATTAACCCAACTCCCGGAAGCTCGGCAAACTGGCCAGCGTGGACGGCTGTGTTTGCGCTGTTCCTCATCCAATGGGGAATTCTTTGGAAATCAAATTGTTCGGGTTTCATATACGGACTTCCGTTAGCAGCTTTTGGAGCGCTAGCCCTGGGCCTTGCTGTAGGTGGAGGTGCTGGTGCTGGTTTTGCTTCTCTAGCGGTAACTGGAAAGGTCGACGCTCCTACTACAACAGGAGGAGGTCTCGGAGGAATAGGTCCTACAGCTCCTAAAACACCTGGCGTTGGAACGTGTTCACCCCCCAACGATCAGGATCAGTTTGTTTGCGAAGCATATAAAAATGGTGAACTAATTACGACTACGATTGCTGAATAAATCGCATGCCATTTCTTAGAATTCGATAGTATTGGGCAACAGAAGTTCCTGAGTGTTTCTCAGAAGTCATCAGACTTCCATCGTCTTTGAAAACAGCGACAACAATAGTAGGAACAACTTGTACTCCAAATTTAGATTTGTAATCATTGGGATCGTCTTGAGTATTCACAGATACCCAAGTAATCTGCGAAAACTCTTCCTTTAGATCCTCGATCGCAGGCTTGATAACTTTACAAGGTCCACAAGTCGGAGACCAAAAATGAAATGCTACAACCCTCATTCTTCTTTGAGTATCTTAGCACCTTCTGCTATTAAATTACTAGCCGTTAGACGATAGACTGTTGACTTATGAAGTTTTTGCTTTGTGAGATCAAATCCTCGTTTCTTCAAGGTCTTGGATAATACCGTCATAAGAGCGTTATTTAGAAGATCTGTGTCAAGTTTATCGAGGTGTTCACGACACCATTCGATAAGAATTCCTTCAGCTACTGGAGGACCCATCATCTGAATTGGAATTCCTTCAATGGCTTCTTGTAGATTTGTATGAACAATCTTCACAGTTGCAACTTCGGGATTGATAACTGCGACAGCCATTCGATCTACTTGTTCATTATTCTTGCTTAGATCATCGCTCCCCCCTGTATGAGCAGGAACGTATGAAATGGTATACGACTTAAACTTCGGAAGACGACGAGTGGCGTCTTCAATGATATCTCGATGTGATACAGGTGTTCCAGCAGATGTTTTCCAATTATTTGCCTGCCATCCAGGAACCCATACAGTTAGACAATTCTTTGAGTACATTGAATCCGTATAGATCTGAACTTCAATGTCATCTGTAGGAAACTTTTCCTGAAGAATCTTGACAGCTTCGTGAATAGCCATTAGTTCAGCTCTTTGATTTGTCTGAGGCTGATCTACTGGCACTCGTTCTGCTTTCGAAAGCTCTTTATGTTCTGGAAACCAACAAGCATAGGAAGCTGTTGCTCCTGTCTGACCATTTTTCGAACATGCTCCATCCGTAAAGACTCGGATTTTCATATTTGTTTGAACTTTGGTACATGGTAGTAAATAGGAATTCGTTTTGTTATACACCGACTTACGATAGCAGGTTGTATTGTTGAAGGGTCTTCAACATGAAACCAAACGCGACATTTAAAAGATCGTTGTTCGAGTGAACGACGCAGCATCTGTTGGCAAGAATACGTCAAAAATTCAGAATGAAGAATGAGAAGAATTCGTACTCGCGTATTTTGATGATTGGGTACTCGAGTAATCCAATTCTCAAACCATGGAGAGAAAGTATCCACTGAATTCATTTCAGCTGCATCTACACAATCAAACTCACAATTTGCGGAGTATTTCTCTTTGTAGGAGTTCCACAGCTTGAGAGTTTCTACATCATTCAATGGTTCAAAAAATAAGTAATGAGGTGGGGGAAAAACAACCTCCATTACTTTGTATATTTACGAGCTTGTAGATGACTGAATCTTCTTGATAGGGATATCGACAGAGACAATGTAGAGACTGTTCTCAGTCATAACAATGTAGCAGTTCTCACATTTATACACATTGCGAATCGTTGAAGTGTATTCACTCTCAGACTTTACAAGATACTTTCCGGACTCTTGAACTCCGATACAGCATTTCTTCTCAATGCTATCCGCATAATAATCGAGATAGATAGGAATATCTTCGTCTACTGAAAGCTGTGCCGCTCGAAGGAGAACACTCGCACTAGGGATAGTGGCCATTTGTTTAGTTGGTTCCTTTCTTATTGAGTTCGCTGAACGCATCCTCTAATTTGAACTTTGATCGCATGTTCAAACTGGGCAATTCTGTTTTAGGAATCGCTAGAAGATCTTGAATCGACTTCTTTAGAAACTCATTGATAGAACCCGAAACGTTCTTGGATGCTTCGAATACAAACTGTACAAATTGAGTTGTACTTTCAGTAGTTGTATCGGTTGCAGGTTGGCGGGCTACTTCATTTAGTTCATGAATAACTTGCTGAATAGCAGGATACACATGTTCTTCGGTGATAAGATTTCTTGAAAGAAGCTCCATCATAAATTTAGCAAATCCTCGACGCTTCTCCTTTTGTTTCATCCAAAGAACGACCTTTTCATCAAACTTGTCTTCTTTTGAGTCTGGGAATGTTACGGTATCATTCATATCATATAGCTTTCCAAACATGTTAATCTGGCAGCGAATATCGTCTACCATTTCAGGAATCGTAGCCGACATCTTTAGAGCACAATCGGCCATAACAGCAGAGTATGTTGTTTGGGTGATCGCTTTGTCGAATAACAGAGTTGATACCCGAAGACGGAATTGCTCATCGCGTTTCTGAATAAGGGTGATCGCATCATTCGAAAGCTTATCTAGATTTGAGGGTGTTACCTTGTTGAAGATACTAAAGATGTCCGAATACTCGGGGTCCTCTCGCTCTTTTACACGTCGGACCATTTCCACAAGCGCCTTCTCTCTCCAATTATCGGAACCAGAAGACTTTGGCTTAAATCCACCATGTTTTACAAACGGCTTTGTAGGTTTGTAGGCAACTGGGGTAATTCTTAGTTTTGCGATGTTTTCTTGAACTAGTCGAGGAAGAGGAAGTTTCTGGACATCTCTCAGCGAATAAATAACTGAAACTGTCAAACTCATTGTGTTCCTCTATACTGATTAATAGAAAACGAAATCCGTTTCACAACGACTTTAAAACAACCAAGTGAGAAATACAAATGGAAACCACAAGACTCCAATATTCTTGGGATTTATGGTACCATGATCCCGAGAACAAAGACTACTCTTTAACAGGCTATGTAAAGATCGCAGATATGAACACTCCTCAACAATTCTGGACCGTTGTGGATTCTATTTCCAAAGAGGCCTGGGAGTCAGGAATGTTCTTCTTTATGCGACGAGGATTTAAGCCGCTCTGGGATGCTCCAGAAAATGAAGCAGGAGGTGCTTGGTCAAAGAAAGTCGAAGCGTCTGAAGTATACAATGTATTTGTAGATCTGATGGTTCACTGTGTTACAAATGAACTTATGAGTTCACGAAAAGAAACTTTAGTTGGAGTTACCGTTTCTCCTAAAGGACCGTTCTCGATTATTAAAATTTGGAATACTACTACAACTGTTTCAGACAACACGTATCTTAATTCAAAAATGGGACATTTCAAAGTTGGAGATGATGTTACGTACACACCACACAAATCTCGTCCTAAGTAAGTTATAAATGTCGTTTGCAATATTCGAAATACAAAAGTATATCATTGAAAAATACATTTCAGAATACAGACATTTTTTAACTCACAAGTTAAGAAACTATAAACTAGAAGATCCTGACCTCGAAATGCTCAATGAGCAAAAGGAAAAGGTAGAAGAGGAATTTAAGGATAAGTATGAGAAGTCCATTGAAGACTGTATGAATTTTATACTAACAGATAGCTGGAAGACAGTATTTAAAGCTGACAATATTGTTGATACGGGTAAAACTCTCGATGAACAAGCAAAGATTTTACAAGACACTATTTTTAGCCTTGACGCCAATAATGTGTTAGATAACAAACACTTTACTGACGATATCGTTCAAGAAATAAACACAAAGTTTTTATGCGATGGGTATAAGTTTTATGTTCTAAAAGCTCTTCTAGTTGCCGAGTATAATCTTTGTAACAAAAACATATCATACATAGATGCTATTTGTGAAAGAGTTCGAGTCATGTATTATTCGTTGCTACTTGTGACCAACATGGACAAAGTAGAAGACCTTCTGGAAATAGTAAATCGAAAGGAGTCAAAACTTTATATACCTAAACACATAGTCAACTTACTAAAACTACCGATTATCCGAGATTACATTCGAGTTGACCAAGTAAGTGTAGTTGATATATTATATGCTTCAGCGCTTTGTTCAATCATTTGCGGTCCTTCGGATGATTACCTGGACTTGGAAGAGGACTTACAGAACAATAAGATAACGGGAATGACCCAAGCTGTAAAAGAAGGTATCGACCCAAAAACTATTGTAGCCACTACCATAAAGTTCCTAAAGGACGACCTTAGATTTCCAGAGTTTCCAGAATTCAGAAAATGGGCAGTTCATGTGATGCTTCTCTTATACAAAGATACCCCCAAGTGCCTGGAATTCTGTAAATCAATCTCCCCCGAATACTTCTCGATTGTGTTTCAACGAAAGACAACTGAAACTTAAGATGAGCAAGGCATTAGACAGAGTTTGATATCTCCGAGATTTGCCACTACATATCGAATCATTAAGAACCAATCATTCTTCATGTGTATTTCGAGATTATTGCAGAGATTGGTACACTTGGTAAAGAGAACCAGGTGAGGGAGTGAAAAGCTACCTGTAACAATCTCATCGGTAGACTTCTTTTGAATGCTAAACTCGTTCTCAGAGTCTCCCATAACAGTCGTACGAGAAGCAAAATGTCCCTTACAAGAGAACGTTAGCGAAGATCCTACATTCTTGATTTCAACTGTCTTTGCTCCTAGAAGAGTCATATCGCGACAGATCTTTTGGAAATCAAGAGAAGGCATTGTAATATGGGTTGAGAACTCGGTCTCAGGTAGCTGAATATCAGGCTCATCACGATCGAGGAGGTTCAGCTTGTAACGAGTAACTTGTTTCTTTTCACCATCTTCAAGAAGTACTCCTAAAGTATTCGGATCCGACTCTTCGATATAAAACGTGATAGTATCATCATTCGTAGCAGTGCGAACAATGCGATACAGATGATCAGTGTTCACTCCAATGATGAGCTTCGAGGCATTGTGACGATACGAATACTTCTCGAACTTATCTGCATAGAGTCGTAGATGGACAAGAACAGTTCGTGTATTGTCCATTGCGACCATTCGGATACCATCCTTATCGAAAAGAAGACTCATCTCCACAAGAATACATTTGAGAGCCTCCTTAAGCGTACGAACTGCTCCAGTCTGTACAGTCTTTGCTTCGACTATATACTCGGGCATTTTTATTGAAAAAAGGGGTCTTCGTTTAAACTTTAGCAATTCATCCAGAAGCGTGTTTCTGTTTCATTGTAGTACTCTTCTTTACAGATACAATACGTCCGTAACGATTCTTGATTAAGTCTTCTTTCTTAAGACCACCAGTGGTCATCACAGCTCCTCCGTGAAATACTTTCGCACGGGATCCGATTTTCGAAATCTTACGAGTCTTTCCGCCGGCTTCCATTTTGTTTCTCTTGGAAGAGATTTTGGTAGTAAACCAAGGAGCACCTCTCATATTGAAATGTTTTATACTTAAATTCATCTATTTTTTTGACCATGTTTTGTTTGGTAACCTCAGACCAATCGTTTACAATCCAAACAGGAAGATTATCAAAAAGTGGATTTAATCCACTCGATTTTACTATAGGCACAGATCCCAGGCATATAGCTTCCCAAGTTCGATGACAGTCCAATCCATTTCCTTGCGGTGAAATCACGAAAGCATGTTTGATCATATTTTTCCAACAAGCAAGGCGTGTACATTTAGCTGGTTCATAAAATACTAAATCCTTAGGAATAGTTTCATATGCATCTACTCTGTCGACTTTACCATAACGCGTTGTCATTAGAAATTGAAAGTTGGCATATGCCTTTATACGACGATACCAGAAAGGAGGGCTTTTCATCTTCAGAGTTATAAGCTGTTGCTCTTGTTCGATCGGAGGTTGTTTAATCCCCCAAGGATGTATCTCTGGACTAGTCCAGTGAAATGTCTTTTTACGAGTTGGTATTAGTGTATGATAGTCTAATCCAATAGGAATTCGAGTTACTTTAGGGTGATCAATTATACAATTTTGAGCAAACCAGTGTGTAAGAAGAGGTGATTCTACCAATGAGTTAAATTCTTCTTGGACATCATCTGGTATTGTCCAATCTGAATTGTTTGTCAGCAAGATAAATGGTCGTGTTAGATTAGGCAGTACCTTCGTTACAAAATTATTCAGCGCTTGTGGGCACACATGAAGAATTTTGTTATCTTCTTCGATGTCTTCGTATACTTTCGGATTTAGACCGTCAAAGTCCGGAATTGGAAATTGACCTTTTCGATCACATGAATTCCATAAATCTCTAGATCCAACGTATCTACAAGACGTCATTATTAAATAAACGTTCAATTTCTTTAAAGTATTCGTTGTACGTTAACAATATATTGTTAAGAAAAATACTAGTTGCAGTTGAGTCTTTATTATCGCTGTGTAACTCTATTTGTTTACACATTGGCTCTATCATGCCTATCCAAGTATCTTTTAATTGAAGCTTAATCCAGTAGACATCGACATTATAACAATTAAAAGCATTTTTTAAACGTTCTATTCTTTTTTGCGTATTAAAATTGTATGGAGGATACGCGACAGATCTTAATTTTTTGAGAAGACCTGTTTCAAAATTAGAAATCAGCGGATCGTAGTAAGTAGATTTTACAATATAAGATGAAGATTGTACAGCCATAAAAATTCTATTCTTTGAATCTGTTTTTATATAATGCCCACCTAGCATACATACATCCCATGTATCTGTAGAGATAAGACTTTCGAGTTTATTATAGTTTTCTTCAAAATCTACCCATTCTAAATCGTCTTCAAATACTAGAATATTGTTCCATTTATTTATTTTTGCTAATTTCAGAACTTGAATATGGCTTTTAGCCGCACCTATTATTCCAGGTGTATCTCTTATAGCAGAGAATCTCACAATCTTTTCAGGAGGGATATTTCCCTTCTCAAAAAATATTTTCATTAATTCCCGACGATCTTCTCGATGATCTAAATTTATGTAAACAACTTTGTCAATAAACTCCCACATTACTTCTTTCTGACAATTGCCTGTGAAAACAATCTAGAGTTTACAAATATAATTTCAATTTTATCATTGTGGTCTTTAATAAACTCATCAATACCTTTTATTGTTTGAGGCCATGTTTCCGAATAATCATCGAAAATAATATATCCTCCAGGTTTGACCTTTTCAAGAGCCATTACTCCATCATTGTAGACATATTTTGTCTCGTGGTTTCCATCGACAAAAATTATATCAAAAAAGTTATCCGAAAATGTAGGAACAATGTTTTCAGATAATCCTCGAGATACAACAAACTTTTCAAAATGACCAGATAGTTGTATGTTTCTTTGAAAGTCTCTCCATGAATTTTCCTGTTCACCTTTGTATTCGGGGTATTCGTCGTAATCAAACCATGGATCTACGCAGTATATTTTTGAATCCTTATGAGCTGCATATGAATTAGCTATATGAATCGCGTTACCACCGCAAGACACTCCAATCTCGAGATAATTGATCGGCCGATTTTCGATAGGTATAAAATATACCCACGTTTTCTTTGGATTGTGTCCAAAGTAATGACCTGAAAAGTTTTTAGGAGCTCCTGGAATTTTAGGTTTGCGCCAAGATAAAATTGGCATTTGTCATAGATCAATTTTATTTCACAAATGAATTCGCATTTACGATCTCATTTGTGGGGTTTCCCCCAATTCCACCACCCAATTCCACCCCCGTCTACTCGACCTTTTTGTGCGGTTAGACCGCTTAGTTGGAGTACGCGAGGCCGCCCATGCCGGACATGACGCGGAGCACGTTGTAGTTGAGCGCATAGACGCGGACCTGCGCAGTGCGGGCACCAGTGACAGTGTTCAGGGAAACCGTGAGCTGGAGGGTCGCCTTGTCAATGCGGGAGAAGTTGCAGGTGCCGGACGGCTGGTGCTCCTCCGGGCGCAGCGCGAAGGAATACACGTTGATGCCAGTGGACGGCGTGCGGGAGTGGTGCTGGTAGGGCTGGACGCGGTCGAAGTAGGAGCCTTCACGCTCAGTGAATCGGTCCTGGCCGTTGAGCTGGAGCTTGGCGACTTCCACGGGGTTCTTGCCCTCGCAGCGAACGCCGGAGTCGAGGATAACCTTGGCGAGCAGGTAGTTGACACCAGTCTCGAACTCGGCCTCCACGGAACCAGAGGCACCCGCAGTGTCAACACCAACCGCATAGGAGTCTCCGGCCGTGCCGCCAAGAGGAGCCGGACCCAGAGCAGCGGAGACGCCAGTGAGGCCAGTCGCCGCAGTCCAGTTGGCGCTGATGATGTTGGACGCACCACCAGAAGTCTGGGAGAGCAGGGACATGATCAGACCCTCAGTGGAGAAGTCATCGGAGTAGTTGAACGGCTGGGGTCCACCAACGGAGGCGATCCACTGGGGCGCAGAGCAGTCGACGAACGAGTCACGCTGGACAACCCAGAAGAGCTCCTTCACGGGGTGGTTAAAGTTCAGCTGGATCTTGTTGGAGGAGGAGGTGATGGACTCCGCACCAGTGAACTGAACCTGCTCGATGAGGTACTCGTGGGACTGCTGGGCGAAGCGGCGGCGCTCCTCAGTGTCCAGGTACACGTAGTCAACATACAGAGAGGCAGCGGCAAGGGACTGGGTCGCCACCGTGGAGGTGGAGATCAGGCCAACCGCAGACTCCTGGTAGTGGCAGTTCTGCCAGGTCTCGAAGTCGACGTTGATGCGCACCTCGTGGTACTGGAGGGCGATCAGGGGGATCGCAAGACCAGGGTTGCGGCAGAACCAGAACTGGAGAGGGATGTACAGCGTCTTCGCCGGGGCACCAGCGCGAGGCACGCAGGAGATCGTGGTCTCAGAAGAGGAGCACGTGGCGTCCAGGGCGAGGCCGTTTCCGCGCTTCAGGAGAACCAGGTCGTGGGTGTTGCCGACGAGGGCGTCGAGGGCAGCAACCGTGCCGGCCTCAGTGGTGAGCTGAGTCCAGATCTGCATCCAGTCGCCGTACTGGCGGTCGATGCGCTGGCCGCCGATTTCAACCTCAACCTGCTTGATGAGGCGGTGGCCGATGTAGTTGAGCCAGCGGAAGCCCTGGGCGCCCGTGAGGGTAACCTGCGGGAGGACAACCTGGACGTACGTCTTGTACATCAGATCCGCATTGCGGTTGATGACAGCCGTCACGCGCTTGTTGAAGTCAGCCTGGCCGTTGAAGGTAACCTCAATGGACTCCACGGCGAAGTTGGTGTGGCGCTTGTAGAGGATCTTCCAGAACGTGATCTGGGGGTTGCCAGAGATATAAATATCCTGCGCACCGTAAGAGACGAGTTGCATTAAACCACCGCCCATTTTAGTTTATGCTTTACAGCAAGAAAAAATTCTTTACTGAAAAGAACCCGCGGCTTAATCGAAGATAATGACGAGCTTCACTATATAGCTACCATAATTATTTTGATATGTGGCATAAACCATTTCGCCATGATGTGTGTGAAGCGCCTCTGGAGTACAATCCTGATTCACGTGATAGCGTACTTGCATTCTTTTGAGGGAGTCTTCCATATCAAATACCAGATCATCCCATTTTTTATACACTGTTCCTAACCCAGATACAGCTAAACAATTACAAGGGCTCTCCATGCTTCTCATGAACCACATATATCCGTAAGTAAACGTTGACATCTTGTTAAACTTAATAAATACTCAAACTCTTTAATCCGTTTTATACAAATGAACTTCTGGTTGGTTCCTACATCCAATCCTATCTGGAACACTCTTATTCGATCAATTATTATGATTGTAATTCTTATTTTCGGTTTGGGAGTTTCGTTCTACAATGCGTATTGGGTGGCTATAGTCCACGACGCAATAAGTTTAATATTGATTCGTGGACTGGTTGACTAGCCAGTTTGCCCCGAGTGGGAATCGAACCCACGACCTACAGTTTACAAAACTGGTGCTCTACCACTGAGCTACCAGGGCATTTTTAATAAGGTTGCGACGTTTAAATACTTACTTTCCAGTTGATCCGAAACCTCCATCTCCGCGATTGTCAGGAGCTGCAGGAAGTTCGTGAATGCTATCTACGATAACAACATTCTTCCAAGGCATCCAGTTGTGCTGGACAATCTGGAAAAGTCGACGTCCCTGCTCAAGATGGAATTCAGGATTATTTTCGCAAGTCGTCAAAACATCAACACGTGCGATAAGCTCTCCGCGATAACCCATATCCGCTAGACCAACTTGATTCGACATACGGAGAGGAGTTAGTGACATAGAAGACCGAGCTAGAAGAAGATAGGGGGCTGGTTCATACTTCTCAGTAACCGCAGCACATATAATCCCGAGCTTCATTTCAACTCCGATACATCCAGATTTTAGATAGTGATCTTCCGGGGTAAGAATATCGACTCCAGAATCCGTAGGACGACGCTTCTTGAGATGCTCACGATACATACTGCGCATCTCGGGTTCAATTGCGTAGATATATAGACTCATGTTACATTATATAGCTCTTGATAGGTTTAAATAAGTATATCGCAGATAAAGCTCCAGCTAACTGTGAAAGTAAATTATACATCATATCCTTGAATTCACCACGATTGAGAATGTACATCGCAAGAGGACCGAATGGTGTGAAGTATCCAGATGTTATACCTCCTGCTATCATGAAGACTGAAAAATAAATAAGAGCCATCACAAACGGATCGGCTTCCGTTATGAGTTTTGCTGTAACAATTATAAGAACTCCAAGATACTCTACAAAGTACTTGTTCATTTATTGTTTATCGGACAAATGCTTTAGGCAAACCGATACATATTTATCAGAACCACCAACATCGATTTGATCTGCGTGATTGTTATGAACAATCTTTTTAGTGAAAGGCGCAAGTGTCCCATCTCGACATTCGTGACACAGCGCATTTAGCTTAGTTACGTTTGTTGCCCACGGGATACAATCAAAGATTTCTCCGAACGGCTTTTGACAAGCATCTCCATCAAGACCTACAATTAGAATATTCTTTTTGTAAGCCAGCATAAGATAGAATACAAGATTTTTTAGACCTACAAAGAATTGAGCTTCTTCGAATACAATAGAATCCGATTCAATATAGGCACGATCCATTGTCATTGAGATCTTCGATGACCACATCATACATGGAGTTTCGTCTTGGTCATGAGTCACAAGAACATTTTTGTCAGAATATCGAACATCAATGTCTGGTTTTACAGCAAGAACCTTCTTACCAATCGCCTTTTGACGACGAATGTAAGAAAGAGCATATGTTGATTTGCCAGAGAACATTGGACCGAATACGATGTCTAGCGACATTTTTGTATTAGAAATCGTACACCTATTTAATCCGTTTTAGCACTGTATAGTAAAAATGGTAGACAGTGATATTGTCCTAGAAGGTCTTAGTATTGCTGGGTTTGTCGTAATTGGTCTGTCTTGTATTAGTTACTGGCTTCGTAGACGTCTAGCAAAGACACCTATGAAACAAAGTACATCTCAAACCGATCTCATGGGAATTGTTGTAGAAGACCCTCAGAGTACGTGAAATGCAGAACGATAATCTACATATTGTTTTTCGATATCACTATAGTCTGGTCTCTGATAGACTAGGCAAGGATTAACAATGAACCAGTTGTCATGTGGTTGAAGATGTTTCCAGTATTGATCTAGAGCAAACATCCCATAGTTTCGACTTGTTTCTAGGTTTACATACCCATTCTCAAAATTTTGAAGAAGCTTTGGAAGATAGTGTTGATTCACTAAGTAACCGGTAGCGCATTGAGAGCTATAGACTCTGTCACCATTTCTGTAAACACACGACCCTCCCAGAACTATAACATCGTAATCCTTTTCAGAAAGCTCTTTGAATTTATTGTAACCAGATTCAAAGCTATTCCATTCTGCGTCGTCTTCGAGAATAAGAACATTCTTCCAGTTACTAGAAAGAGCCATTCGGACTACTTCAATATGACTACGAGAGCAGCCCAGATAACCTGGATTGTCCTCGATAGCTTCGAATCGAATAACTTTATCTCCAAATGTTTCAGTCATTCTTTTCATGTGCTCATTTCGATCCTTTCTCTTTTCAAGATTTATATAGACAACTTTGTCAATAAAGTCCCACATTATACATCTAATACCGTAACTCCATTAAAATAATACCCGTCAGTATAAATATCCATATCATTATACCATTTATTCGGCATTACAATCTTTCGATTTGGATTTATATAAGCACCCCACCATGAAAAGGATGAATTGGCACAAATTCCAGCAGAAGCAATCGACATAAGATATAAACTGTCTACTTCATTTTCAAACACATAGGAGTGACGTATATTCTTCATGAACGGCTTATTCTTTGCGTATTCAATGTCATTCGTAAATACATAAAAGTGAGAGTCGGGGAATAACTTTATGGCTTCTTCATAGTAGTTGTCTAGTTTAACATCGTGTAACCAATGGTTAACATAATCACCTCCCCGAATATGAAGAAAAACGCTTTGAGTAAGCATTGGATACTTTTTCGCAACGCTTGTATCAAAGGTTAATTTTGAACAGAAGTCTTTCGGAACATATCTCCAATTTTGAAAGTAACCATCCATCGAAACCTTCCATTTGAAATGCTCTAGCTCGTTCTTCCAATCCTTAAAAACAAAGTTCTTCTCACGAACTGGTACAAAAAATCCAGCTGGACCATAATAATACTGCTTCCAGTGTTTGAATATTGATTCAAAATAATTCTCTTTTGTATGAGTTGACCAATTCGTAAGTTCCTGAATGTAAAGCGGTCTGTTGCTTTGTTTTGCTATAGTTTCAGCTGCAGCCAACTGAAACAGTTGATTACCCAACCCTCCGTAAAGTCTAGCCGTTAACATTATTCGACATAATGACTATTGTGTAAAAGGATATCACCTCCATAGTCAAAAATAATGTTCCAGTTGTTTCCAAGCAATTGAATGATTGAATCTCGGTTAAGTTGACCTTCATACAGTTGATAGTTTGAATATTCGGTATACAAATACTTTGTGTTCTTTAAGGTCTCAACGGCTCCAGAAAACACAAGATCTTCGGCTCCTTGAACATCTACCCACATAAAATCGATCTTTGTATTCTTTAAGGTTTCGATATCGTCAAGTCTCTTGGTTTCTACTGTAACTTGATTATTAAACGTTATCCAAGGATGTAGTAGAACATGTCCAGTAGGTTTCTTTAAGGAAGAAGAACACGACCAATCATTCTCTTGTAAAATTTCTTCAAATACCCTGCCTCTGCTATCTCCAGACGATAAATAGAAAGACGCAGAACCATTTTCATTCGAAAGTGCTACAGGATGCAATTCACAGATTTTATCAATACCTCGTTGTTTAAGAATCTGTATGTTTCGAGGATCGGGTTCAAAACATACAATTCTTGAGTTTGGATGATACTTACGAAAGTCTTCAGTATCGGTTCCAAAATGGCAACCTATTTCGACAAATGTTCTGATTGGTATTTGTTGAATAAATTGTTTGATGACCATTAAATTTAAAAAGACTTATATATTTAAACTTAAATGAGTTGGATAGCAGAAACAAATGGAGAACTTGATTTCTTTAACAGTATTAAAAATAAAATAAATGTTATCTTCGATGTAGGATGTCGAAAGGACAGTATATTTACTAATTTTGATGGAGAAGTTCACTATTTTGATCCCGATAAAGAGTCTATTAATAGTTTATCAATTCAACAAAATAAAAATAGAGTTAGCTATTTCAATGATTTTGGATTAGGATTTGAAACTACAAACTCGTTTTATTATCCCGCTTATCAATCATTTTATGATCGAATAAATAGTTGTGGATCAAGTAATGATTCTCAAAAGGTTATATTACCCATAAAAAAATCAAAGGAATATATCATTGAAAAAAATATTAAAAATATAGATTTTCTTAAAATAGATACTGAAGGGTATGAATTCAATGTGTTAAAAGGGTTTGAAGATTTTTTAACAAACGTAAAAATTATACAATTTGAATATGGTGGAACATTCAAAGATAGCAATGATAAACTGATTGATGTTATAAATTATCTAAAAGAAAAAGGATTTCAAAACTTTTCATATGTATTACCTGGAAGAATCGAATTAAGAACTGACTTTTCAGACAACTATGCTTATTGTAACTTAGTATGTTTTAATAAAAATTCAGTAATTTAATACATTTACAAATAGCATCTTCTAATTTAGTCCATTTATAATCATCATTTGGCTGACAAACTCTATAATATACTCCCTTTGGTTTATCTTGTTCAACTTCGATACTTTTTGAAATTCCTAGTTTTTGGCACATCATAGTTGCTAGCTCGCTCATGCTAGTAGCTATTCCAGTTCCGATATTTAAAGTTTGAATAGGTTTCTCATGAAAACATGTACTTAGAACATAATCTACAATATCATCTATATAAACGAAATCTCTAACACAATCTGACCATATTTTTACAACATCATCTTTCATGCATTTATTAAGAATTGAACGGAATGGATAACTTTCATGTTGATCTTCTCCAAATCCAGAAAAAGGTCGATATACTGAGATATTTGTAGGAACGCGCTTTGCTAGAATATTTAACATAAATTCTCCGCTAAGTTTAGACCAACCATATGTAAGATCTGGAATCGAAATAACATCTTTCGTGACATCGATGTCTTCTAAAAATAGATTTTTATAATGTGTTGTTTCTTGGTATTTGATCGGATATACAGCAGATGAGCTGAAATATACGAACTTGTTTGGATTAGTGCGTTCTATCCATCGAAACATTTCAGTATCGAATGTTATGTTTCTAGATACGAGGAGTGGATCGTTTTCTATAACAGAACGCCCACCAACAATAGCAGCTGCATGAATAACAAGTCTAAATGATTCGTTTGAGTTTTTTAGAAAGTCAAGAATGTCTGACTCAATGAAAGTAAAATTACATTGTAAATGCTTTGGCCATTTTGAAGGATGTATTGAACTGTTTGAAGACATGTTATCAACGACGGTTACTTGGTAACCCATATCGACTAAACGTTTAGTAAAATGTCTTCCTATAAATCCACATCCTCCTGTTATAAGTGCCATTTATTTACATCGAGGATCAACTATGTAAATAAATGAAGGTTTATGTTATGAACAGTCCGGAGCTTCCAACTCCTGGAACTCATCATTATACTATCAACAAGTTCTCCAGTGCTTTTAAGTATTTCGGATATGATGTTGAATACGCAAATACGCTCGATTCCATTACAGATGGTTCTATTGTAATCCTTAGCAATCACGGGTTATTTCATTCCTACACCGACAATTTCTGGGCTCTAAAATATCTATCAGATAAGTATCCCAACTGTACCTATATATGCTGGTTTTATCATAAAATTTATGATCAAATACCTTTTAAGAAATTCATCCTTACTGGAGAACATTTCTATAAAGAACCCGAATGTGAATATCACAAATTCTGTTGGGAAATTCAAAAGAAGGTTAACAATTATGTGCCTCTAACTTTCCACTCAAACCTATTTCCAGAGCAGGTAGGAACTCACTCAAGAAATGAAATATACAATGGATGTTTTATCGGAACAGCCTACAAACATCATTGGGTATCAAATCTAGAAAATATTCGATATATCACTGGAAATAGTCTTCCAGAAAACGAAAGAGTTTCCCTATTCTTGAACTCAAAAATCGCATTTGGATTTCACGCAGATGACAATGTTAAAAATAATGTAATTGTAGAGAGAGTGTTTGAAGGGTTAGCATATGGGTGTGTGGTCATATCCGATAACCCTGTTGCCGGAGAAATCACAAATGGAATCGTTCAAGTAGCTACGTCAAAAGAAGAATTTTTAGAGATTTATCAGACCCTGCTAAATGACGAGTCTAGAAGAAAAGAACTTCAGACTCGAGGATTAGAATGGGTTAAAAACAATGGTCTTTACATACATACCGTAAAGAACTTTTTAGATAAGATTACTCAAACACCATTCGAGGCACAATATGCATAGCCTCCAGTTCTTGACTCCAGAGTTTGACAGCATAAGGGATTGTCTTCTCCTCGAAATCAGTTCGACTTCCACATGATCCGCAGTGATAGATATTTTCCTTTGGATTCATTACTGCTAGAGTTCCACAAGACTTACAATATCCTGTAGTGAATGGATCAGATACATCCATGAGACGTTCCTTTGTGAACGACGCTGCTCCGTGAGAGAGCATACAATCACGTTCCATCTCTCCAACACGAAGACCACCATCTCGAGATCGTCCTTCACAGGGTTGGCGAGTCAGAGATACAATAGGACCACGCGCACGCGAATGCTTCTTATCAATGACCATATGCTTGAGTCGCTGATAGAATGTGGGTCCCATAAAGATCTCGGCGTTGATCATCTCACCGGTTTGACCGTTGTAGAGAAGTTCATTGCCATATGGGTGAAGTCCAAGCTCACTAAGCTGACGACGAAGTTCGTCTACTGATAGATGCGAGTAGGGAGTTCCATCTCCAAGTGATCCCTTCATAGAACAAATCTTTCCAAACATACATTCCATAAGTTGAGCAATAGTCATTCGTGAAGGAACAGCGTGAGGGTTCATAATAAGATCCGGTCGAAGCCCAGACGCAGAGAATGGCATGTCTTCTTCATTGAGAAGCATCCCACAGGTTCCCTTTTGTCCATGTCGGGAACTGAACTTATCCCCAATCTCTGGAACTCGTTCAGACACCACTCGCGTCTTGATGAAAGGATAACCATCAGAATTCTTATCTTGCCAGACACCGTCGACTCGGCAAGTTTCTGAGTTCTTGTGAGTCGTCGAAGAATCTCGGTACTGATAACCGTTGGGATCTGCCTTGATACTAGTTACTTTTCCAATGATAACGTCGTTCTCCTTGATTTCAGAGTTGAGCATAGGTACACCATTGTCTTGGATCGCATGATATGATGAGGTCTTGAAACCTCGAGTATTCTCGCGACGAGGACGAGTAAACTTTTCCTCCTTTCCAGAAGCTACATTGCGGTGTTCTTCGTCCTTGTAGATCGTGTAGTAGAGAGTTCGGAATAGTCCTCGATCAACTGCAGATCGGTTTAGAATTACAGAATCTTCCTGGTTATAGCCCCCATAGATTCCAATCGCAACAATGATGTTATCTCCAGATGGCATTTCATGCGTCTTTAGGATATTCATAGTTCGAGTCTCTACGAAGGGTCGCATCGGAGTACACAGAATATAACCATTCTTATCGAGTCGCTTTGAGTAATTGCGTGCGAAGATACCCATCGCCTGCTTTCCCATAGCGGATTGATAGGTATTTCGAGGAGATTGATTATGATCTGATAGCGGAATACTTCCAGCCATATGTCCCAGAACAAGACTCGGATGAATCTCGCAGTGGGTATGGCGCTCAGTAATCTCACCAGGAGTCATGGCAACTCGAATAGTTTCAGTCTCAGATGGATCGATATATTCAATACAGGTCTTAATCCAATCATTCCAATCCTTAGGATCCTTGGGAGGATCTACAAGTTTACCATTTTCAACTCGGAATAGCGGTCGAACAAATCGACCTCCATCAGACTCAATATTGATCGAGTTTTGAAGAACATTCCAGGCAACTCCAGTATGAGGATGTAGACGGAACGTTCTCTTTGCGTTTCGAAGCTCTTTGTGTACGAATACAGGATCATTCGTGTATGCTACAATAACTCCGTTCACAACAATTGAAGTTCCAGAATATCGAGTCGATACCTTTTCGATCCAGATCACCTTTCGTCCTAGATCTTGAAGTACATCTAGAACTACAGTAGAAGGGGTGTGTTGACTTACAGCCGTAAGCATCGACATCGATTTTACAATCCCAACTGAGTGACCTTCTGGGGTCTCTACTGGACATACGTATCCCCAAGAAGTACCATGTAGCTTTCGAGGAGCGAGTAGTTTGCCCGACTTTTCTACAGGAGTCTGGATTCGTCGTAGATGGCTGATTGTAGCAGAATACGATAGCCGATTGAGAACTTGAGATACTCCAACCTTTGTAGCGTTTGATAGAGAAGTTGATCCAGAAGTTCCAAGGCCCTGAACAGTAAAGTTTCCAGTTGCTAGGGCCTGCTTCAGCTTTCCTTCGATAGTTGAAACTTTCAGGATCTTGTAGAGATTATTCACGTTAAGAACTTCAAGTGGACGAGGGAATTCTCCCTTCTTCCAGCTATCATTGTTAACCTCGTGAACAAACTTGCTACGAATGTCCTTACAGACCTTCTGGAATAGCTGACGGAACAGATGAGTTAGAAGAGAGCCAGTCGTTACAATTCGCTTGTTGGGATACGCATCTCGATCGTCAATCGAGATCATACCCTTCTCAGTAAGAAGTAGACGACGTACCATCCATGAAGTCAGAATACATTTACGAGCCTCCTGAGTTTCCAGGCTGCTTGTATCTCCTCCAAACTTTACATGAGGGAGATACTCTGACTCAAGAATGCTTCGAACATATGCTTTCTTATCGTCATTTGTAGTACCATACTGCAGATGATGGGTTAGATATTCGATAGCGTCTTCTCGAGTGTATACTTTGATGTCTGAACATTCCTTGAATGAGGCAGCTAGCATTTCAACAAGAGATTCATCATCGTTTACAATCAGTCGAGCAATATCCTCATCTGCCTCGAGTCCAAGTGCTCGGAACATTACCATAAGAGGAATGTCTTCGCGGAAACGAGGAACGCAGACAGTCAGGGGATACCCAAGACCGTTAAACTTTGATGTTAGGCGAACTTCTAGCTTCTTCGGAGGAGTCGTAAATGATTCATGAAGAGACTTCATTTCTACAGAATACGTGTACTTCGAAGCAGTCTTCTTGTTATAGAAGACCATGATTCGATTATCTGCGACCTTTTCTTGACACAGAATTGTTCGCTCAGAACCATGAATTAGGAAGTATCCGAAAGGATCATATGGGCACTCACCCATTTCCTCTTTGGTCATGGGATAGTCCTTCATGATACAGAGAGATGATCCAAGCATAACTGGAATCTTTCCCAGAGAAACACCTTCAAATACTTTAACCTGTTCATCATACTCTCCAGTCTTACGGTAGGTTCGAGCTACGAATCGGACATCTGAGAACATTTGAGCAGAATAGGTGAAGTTACGCATGCGAGCTTCCTGAGGAAACATAGGCTTGATACGGCCAGTTGCTTCCTGAATACGAGGCTTCATATACGTGATGTTTTCAAAACTTAGACGAAATTCATATTTGTACTTCTTAGTAGTCTCATCCTGCTCGTGCCAAACAACAATAGGAGGAGTCGACGAAACGATAAGAGGTAGCTTATTGCGAATGAAATCTTCAAATGATTCGATTTGGTGCTCCACTAGCTTAGCGACACCCTGCGTTTGAAAGTACGAAGAAACCGAGTTCCAGTCCATCGTGTATTTGTTAGATTTTGTCTCCGTAAATCTATTCTTGATTCGTTTTTAATAGAGATGGGTGACAAAATTACCATCACGAAAGTCGATACAATGGCTACTCCTAAAGTAGAAGAAAAGCCTCCTGTAATTGCTGGAAAGAAGGGAGGTAAGACCATTAAAACATTTCCGAAGGGTATTCTAAAAACTGCAAAGATTCGTCCTGTATCAGATCCTGCTCGCCCTCCTCCCATCAAGAAGATCATGAAGAAGCATACGATTCGCCTTCTTACTGAGAAGGGATCGCGTCGTCACAGAAAAACTCTGAAGAAACAGATCTCAAAAATGTCGAACGAGAAAGTTCGCGACCTTGTAATGAAGAACGGGCTTCTAAAGAATGCGAATACTCCTCCGGCGATTTTACGTGAAATCCTAGAAGGCGGTGCTATCGCGGGATTCGTTTCACTGAAATAGACAACAATGGCTACTAAATTTTGGGGCCCGTTAGGGTGGATGACTCTTCATTCAATTTCAGCTATTTATCCTGAAAATCCGAATCAAACCGAAAAGCAAATTTTATCGAGCTTTATGGAACTATTTCGAGAGACAATAACGTGTGTTCATTGTCAGGGACATTTTACTGCGATGTTTAACACATATCGCCAAATTCACCCAGAATGGAACTCGAGTCGATTTGACTTTTTCTTATTCGTATGTAGAGCGCACAATACTGTGAACAGACGTCTGGATAAACCTATCATCCAAAGCCTTTCAGACTGTATTCAGACTATGAGAAATAATACCAAAGTAACAAAAGCTTCTGTATATCGGGCTAATTATATTCAATATCTGATCAACAATTGGTCACGCGAACAATCTGGAGATGGGTTCATAAAAATAGGAGCTGCTCGTCAACTGAAAAAGATCAATGAAGAATATTTCAATCCAAGAGATGTGGGTTTCGATACTCTTGAATTTTCTCAAGAGGCAAGTGTGGTAGAATTTATACCGGAAAACCCCTCTCGTTACAATGCTGGTTCTGGTCTACCGAATGCAGTTTACTTCAAAAACTTTAAAGTAGGAATGCGTGGAGGACGATTTAGAATACGCTAAAAAAGACACCGTTTACCACTGAGCCTCTGGGGCCTTGTAGTTTCCTGCTGCCCACGCATTCGGTGGGACCAACATGTCCTTCAGAAAGTGACACACCGCAGCAATGTCTGCGAGTCCGTGCTCGAGTTCCGCCAGCCGAAGGCCACAGACCTTGTCGCGAACCTTCGAGCGAAAGAAGTTGATATACTCCGCATTCACATCGTTAAACATGTTCTGAACAGCCGTAAGGAGATTCTCCAAAGACTCCTTCTTGCTATCCGGAAGAGCGGCAAACTCCAGTGTCAGGCCAGACAGCCCGTGCTCACGATCGATGTACTTGATCGTGACGACACACTTGCCATCCGCCGCCTGCTCAAGACTCACGTGCCGGGTGTACATTCTGCCACGTGTTATTGAAATAATTGATCTTAGTTAAAAAATGTCCGTTTTCACCAGCGGTTAGCCTCGAAGATCATATCGATGATATCTTCGTTCTTAGACTCAATCGCGTAGGCAAGCGGATCCTTCCCCTGGAAATCGGGAACAGTCGGATCGGCCCCAACGTCAAGGAGACGACGGACAATAGAAGGCTTGCCACCCCGAATCGCGGCGATTAGCACCGTGTATCCGGTGACCAATGACTGCTGATTGGGTGACTCCCCCTTCTGAAGCTCCTCCTCCACCACCGCAGAGCTCCCGAGAATCGCGGCCTGGATGATGCGGATGGACATCTTGTATGATATCTATTTAGTTTGGTTCGTAAAAATTCGTTTTATAGAGGACTGACAGACGTCAAAGAACAGCCTGGGTTCCAAGGAAGAGAAATTCTGGGCTTCATTTCCCAGTCATGACGCTTCATCCAAGGATGGCGTGTTTCTTTGTAAGTTTCGTTTGGGTAGACCACCTTGCGTCGAGTAAGCTTTAGAGAGGTTTCTGGTAGGATAAACACTAATTGATGACGCAGTGTATACTTTAGATGAGCTGGTTTAATAGTCTTGGTTTCAGGATATTTTACAATATCTGAAATCAGCGGCGCATCTGGATACGGATAATACCAATTCCAGTTTGTACATGTTCCATTCTGAAAATAGTCGAGAGTCCAGTGGAAAGTCTTCCAGAAGGCTTCAACAACTGGTTTCATATCTTTGACTCCATCGAGTACATGGAGACCATACTTTCTAGAAAACATCGAATTATCTCGACCTAGAATTGCCTTTTCCTCTGGACGGCGTCGCAGAGAGATTCGCTCTCTGTAGAAAACCATCTCTTCTTCTGCAGCCTTTTTTAAGAAGAGCATTCTTCCTTCAGAAGTTAGCAGATCTGGCTTTTTACATTCTTCATACATATGAAGTGCTCGAGAATATCCATCTTCTCGAAGAGAAAACATACCTAAATTTGGCATAAAGTCGTTTCCAAAACAGAGAACTGAAAGTGCGATATATTGATTGATTTCGAGAGGAAGTTGACGAAGTAGTTTCCAAATAGAAAGAGTTGCGAACTCAGCTTTTGACAGTTTAGGATCATTGAATTCAGCACTTTCACGAAGCAGGTAGAGACTATACGGTAACGAAATAGCATGATGTTGAAGGCTTAGAAGGATAAGATCAGCATCAAGCCCATAAATACATACACTTCTGCGGTTGTTCTCTGGAATTTTTTGAATGTCCAAAAAGAGCTTATGTTCTCCTTCTCCAGGAACCTGGGTAGAGCTTAGTTTTGCGAAAGGATACTTCGCTCGAAGGGCTTCTTCGAGTTCTCGCATGAAAGGTGTATCTGGAGAAATCTGGTTTCTGTCAAAGACTCCAGATTCTTCTTTAACTCGCATACGACGATAACGTTGTTGTACAATCTTTGCGTAAGGAACTAGTCCATCGAGAGCAATATAGAGTTGCTTTGGCTTACAAACAGTTTGAAGAATATGCTCAAAGGCTTCTAAAATTGATCCAACGGGATCTTCATCTTTTAGGTATCGATGAATCAAGCAATTAAAGTCGACTCCTAGAACATCGACTTCCATAGGCATTCCCCGTTTGATTGTTTCAACAATTCCAGGGTGCGATTTCAGAAGAGATGCGAAATAAAATGGGATGCCCATTACTGTAGTAGTGTTGTTACGTTAAAACCACGTTCTCGATGATTAAGAAAACTCGTAATCAATAAACAAATGTGGATGTTAGCTCTTGTTCTATTTGCTGCTGCAGTTTTGTACGCATATTCGATTCGTGGTTCGATAAAAGTAGCATCACCATCATGTTCCTCTTGTCCAAACAAGGCACCTCCGGAAACTTCTTAAAACGGATTTAGTTTGTCAGAGTTGAGAAGTTTCAAACAAATGGAGACCAATAAACCTCTTCCGATCCAAAAGGAGTTCAACCGGATGTCTCGACTGATTCCCGTTCTTCGGACTGTAATTGATAACGACTATACGATTTATCTAACGTACATCAATGGAAAGAAGGCACATCGTTTCAGCGAGGATGTCCCTGACAGAATGAAGTTCAAGATTGATCTTCAGGATATGTGCCCATACAATTGGGAAGGAGGTCACTGTGTTTCGTTTAGTGCGTATACTCGAGATGCCTTCATCTACGTTATGGAGCTTGTAGGTCAGTTTACCGATAAAAAGTCGGACATTACATGGAATCCTAAGAACCTTTCAGATTGGCATAAGTTCAAGAAGACTTCTTTCGTAGTATGGAAGCTTTCGTAAGATGTGTGTTTTTTCAGTTTATTAAACAAATGTCTTGTTCAGCCCCCATGGGTGGAAAGCGTCGAGGTGGAAACAACGAAGAACCTGTGACAGATAAGTCTATGGAAGTTCCAAAGACTCCGGTACCTGCCAAGTCTCCTGAGAAAAAACCGAAGACTCCCGAAACCTCCAAACAGCTTGAATTCGATGGAGGCCGTAAGATTCTCCGTAGAGGTTACACAGCTCATCGCCGTGGAAAGACGATTCGTGTCAAGTCCAAACGTATTCGGGATATGGGAGCTCCTGGCAAATGGAAGTCTCTTCATGGACCTGGTATTGGAGAACTAAAACCTGGAGGTCTTATGGGATATACACCTGCAGCTTCTAAAACTGCTCGCCACAAGTCTCTTCGTAAGGCTGTAAAGAAG
>JACCDP010018964.1_pt1 | contig 41993 bp, 47 predicted proteins | sample 7445841 | NCBI WGS metagenome assembly JACCDP01 (sample SAMN15323441, study PRJNA562643) | freshwater metagenome | isolation source: river surface water | place: USA:Blue River Watershed | collected 2017-08-17 | reverse complement strand
GCCACCTTCAGCATGATCTTGCCAATGTGGGTGGAAGACTCCATCAGGGTGTGCGCTTGGGCGGCGTCAGCCAAGTCAAACACCTGGTGAATGACGGGCTGGCACTGGCCTTGGGCTAACAGCGGCCAAACCTGTTCAAGCAGTTCTTTGGCCATCTGCGCCTTGTCTGCTGCAGAGCGGGGGCGCAACGTAGAGCCCGTGAAAGTCAAGCGTTTGACCATCAAACCGATCCAGTCCACCTCGGTTTTGGAGGGTTGCAAAAAAGCAATTTGCACCAAGCGACCGTCGACTGCCAAGGCTTGCAAATTGCGCTGCATGTAGTCGCCGCCGACCATGTCCAAAATGATGTTCACGCCTTGCTGGCCCGAGGCGTTCAAGGCTTCGGCGACAAAGTCTTGGGTCTTGTAGTTGATGGCGACATCAGCACCAGCGTTCAAACAAGCCTGCACTTTGTCGGCATTGCCCACGGTGCACAACACCCGGGCGCCAAAGGCCTTGGCCAACTGAATGGCGGTCAGGCCAATGCCCGAAGAACCACCATGCACCAGGAAGCTTTCACCGGCTTTCAAGTGTCCGCGCTGAAACACGTTGGTCCAGACGGTGAAATAGTTTTCTGGCAAGGCCGCAGCTTGCAACAAGCTCATGCCTTGGGGAATGGGCAAGCATTGGCCTTCGGGCAAAGACACATACTCTGCATAAGCGCCGCCATTGGCCAAGCCACACAAGGCGTCACCCAGCTTCCAGCGCGTCACGCCCTCGCCCAGCGCCACCACATGACCAGCGGCTTCCAAACCCAAAATGGGCGATGCGCTTGGCGGCGGCGGATAGCGGCCACTTCGCTGCAGACAATCTGGTCGGTTGACACCGGCATAAGCCACCTTGACCAGCACCTCGCCAGGTCCAGGCGTGGGGACAGCAGTTTGCGCCAGCGACAAAACATCGGGGGGGCCACCAGCGCCGTGCGCCACGTGATTCATCAGATTAACAGTCATGTTGTCAGGCTTTCAGTCAATGTCATGCCAAGGGAAATGGGGGACAGCAAAGATCGGCATCCCCAGTGATGGGTCAGGGTGGTTTTGGAGCAAGCCTGGGCACACCGCGCTTGTCGATGTGCGCTTGCATGAGATCCCAATGCTGCACACCTTGTTTGTTGATTTTCAGACTCAAGACCAAACCGGTGTTGTTCACAGGGTTGTCGAAACCCTCAAATACAAAGTTTCCCAAGCTGTAAAAAATGGGTTTGCCCTGGTACACCTCGCTGTCTTGCACCAAATGGGGATGGCCACCAATCACCGCGTCAACGCCAGCGTCGATCATCAAGCGGGCCAATTGGCGCTGACGATGATTCGCCACGGGGTCTTCCCAACCCCAGTGCATCACCGTGATGATCACATCAGCGCGTCCAGGCCCGCGTGCCCAAGCAATATCGCGCAACACCTGCTCATCTTCACTCCAAGCAATGCCCGGTCGGTCATGGTCAGCCTCGAAGCTGCGCGGTTGAAATTCGTTGAAGCCCAACACGGCGATGCGCACGCCTTTTTTTTCAACAATGAACGGTTGGTGCGCTTGCGCGAGGTTGTCTCCACCACCATAAATGCCCACACCGGCCTTGCGAAGCCGCTTGAGCATGTCAGCAAAGGCCACAGGGCCATAGTCGCCAGAATGGTTGTTGGCCAGGCCCACCGCATCGAAATGACGGCTCAAATAACGCATCGCTCTGGGATGTACACGGAAGACATTAGGTTTGTCGGGTTCCGGCTCGCCCTGGTCTGAGACCACGCATTCCAAATTGCCCAGACGCAGATCGGCGGCTTTGAAAACCTGTGCAAAGTTCTTGAACGGGTCTTGACCGCGCTGCATCATCTGCTCGGGTGGGCCACCCAACATGATGTCACCGACCACCACCACACTGACCAAGGCATCGTGGGGCTGCGACTGGGAGGGTTCTGCGCTGAACACAGGCATCGAACAAAGCAGACCTGCCAACAGCAGGGCCCCTGTGGCTTTCAATAGATTGAAACAAGCACCCTGTTTCCCGTCAAACACGTTCATGGTGCCTCCTTGTGCAGGGCACATTGGTATGCCAATTCCTTGCCCAGCACCGGCGAGTACAAGGCCACCTTGCCCGTCAATGCATCCGTAGCGGGGTTGATGCGCGGCGTTGGATTCAAGTGCTTGACATGCTGCATCAACATCGGTTGGCGCCTCGTTTGGTAGTAGGCGTAGATGTTGACGAGTTCGATGTCATCACCCTGCCCCAGCACCACCGCTTTGAACCGGAACCGCTCACCAATGTCGATGCTTTGAGCGGTATAGGGGTCCGTGGTGGGCCTGAAAACATGGCGATGCACTTCGCCATTCACCTCGATAGCGCAATGCAAATCGGCTGCGTGGGAAGCAGGCGTGAAACAGCCCATCAAGACCAAGCAAGCAGCACCCAAGCCCGCATGGAAGCAACGCAAGTTCATTTCCAAACCAGCGGCTCAAAATGCACACTGCCTTTGTTGCTGCTGAGGGTCATGCCCCCTTCTTGGATCGTGACTTGCAGCTGCATGCTGCGCTCAGCCATGGCGGCCATGGACTGCGAAGCTTCGGAGGGGATGCGAATCACGCTGAGTTTGGCTTGCCGATTCACCTTGTTTTCAATGCCGCGCCACCAAATGTCCGCCGAATGGGCAAAGGCGTACACCAACACCTGATCCGATTTGCTGCCTGCGCGTTGCAGCGGTTTTTCTTCAGGCTGACCCACTTCGATCCACAAGCGTTTGCGGCCCGTGAAATCGGTCAGGGACACATCGGGGTCGTCGGGGTCAGACAAGCCAGCGCCAAAAGCCAGGGTGGCGTCCCCTTGGCACAGGTCTTGAAGCTGATGGGCATTGAGGGAAAGGGCTGCGAGGCGAACCATCATGCGTTCGTCGGTTTCGCTGGGGTGTCGCGCTAGCGTGAGCGCGTGGTCTGCATAGTAGCTGTGGTCGATGTCAGCAATTTGCAATTGCGCTTTGTAGATGGTTGATTTAAGGGCCATCTGCCCATGATAGTCTGGATGCGCTTAGGCTTTGACGGCACGAAAGCCAGAGTAAAGGCGGGAAACGGGACGGCTTTTTTGTTCGGCTTCTTGGGCCAATTGGGAGCGGATGCGTTCGAAAGTGTTGCGGATAGGGGTGTTGGCTGATGGAACGTATTGATAGCGGTGGTCAATTTCAACCGTGCTGTTGTCGTTCAAAGCTGGCACAAACTTGTTCATGAGGGGATCCGTTAACAATCTTGTGACAGTTAACGTAGCCACTGTGTTTTGCGATGACAAGAATCGATGCTTGATGACTTAAAGGGTTGCCAGCAACCAGAAATACATACGAAGTAGTTCAATTTCCAGGGGTTTTGCTGGGGTGCGTGATCAGGCTCGGGGCTTTTGAGGGGGTTTGGCTTGCACCTGGCCCGTAGGATGCTGTGTCATGTTGCCTTTGAATTGGCCGCCACGCTCAATTTCGATTTCGGAATAGTCCAAGTTGCCCGAAACGCTGCCGCTGCGATGGATCAATATATGATCGTGGCAGATGATGTTTTCAGCCAAAACACCATGTACATCAATCACTTGTGCGTTGATTTGACCAGTCACACTGCCCTTGGGACCGATCTGCAGATCGGCCACAGTGACTTCGCCCGTCACAGATCCGTTGATACTGGCACGACCCGGTGCGGAGATTGAACCGACGAAGATGACACCTTCACCGATGACCAGGCTGCTGTTTTGGGCGTTAGATTCAGACATGAAATTCCTTGAGTCAGGATAACGGGGGACTACCAAGGTTTTATTTTAGCCTCAACAACACAACGCCCGGCTCAAGTCCGACCCAATTCAGCCGATCCAAGTCATGCAAGACTCCGATGTAAACCTCCGTCAAGATTGAATTTTTTAAACATGTCCAGCAAAACGAAGTACCTGACCTTGGCGATTTTGATGACACTCATCAACATCCCCTTGTTCATTTATTCCCAATCGCTGGCCCAACGAGGGGCCGCTGGCCATGCTGTGGATGAAGCACATGTGGCTTCTGCCCAAGCCGAGGAACAACCCGCTGACAGTCCTGCACCGCTCCCTCACGACCCACCAAGTCATGAAGAAGATCAACCAGCAGGTGATGCGCAACCCAGTCCGGCAGAGGCTGCAGCCCTGGCCCTGGCGGAGGAAGAAAAACCCGAGCGCTTCAAGTCCTTGGCCACTTTGTACCGACCACCGCTTTTGGGTAAATGCAAAAAACTCTATGAGCGGTTCAATCGAAAAAATATGCCTGACAAGCCTTACAAATCTTTTGTATACAGTTTTGATGGTGAAACAGCTTATTGTGCCGATGCCTATACAGACAAAGGGCAACAACAAGCCGATGAGATCGTGATGAGGGACTGCGAAGAGCACCATGCCGGCTCAGGTAAGTACTCTCCGTGCCGAATCTACCCTGCGGAATGAAACTAGATAGGTCAAACATGGATTGCGTCGCCTGCGGAAAACCACTTTCAGTCACAGCCAAGTTTTGTGGCAAATGTGGCGCGCCTGTGAAAAGGTCTACCAAAGCACCCGAAACACAGGCTGCCAACTTGGCCAATCCTGAACTGCCATTGGTGCAGGATGAGGCCCCCTTGCCTGATGCACCAGCCTTGGCTGTTGACCAGTCAACGCCTGCTGAATCCAGCCCCATCCACGAAACCTCGCGCAATGCGGCGGTGGATGATTTGGTGATCCATCTGACCCCTCAACCCAGCTTGCGTGAAGACCATGCGCTGCCGAACATCGATCTGAACTTGGAGACGCTGCCCAGCCCAGCTGTGCGTGAAGCTCTGCCAGAGGCGGCTCAGACGGAGGCGGCATGGATGCATCGCCTGGAACTGCACCAGCACGAGTTGAAAAAAACGCTGGAGAAGCATTCCTTGTTGTTGGATTTCATCTCCTTGGCCTCACAACAGCAAAACCACCAGCAAGCGCAACCCGACCCGAATGAAGAACTGCTGCACAACCTGATTGAGCAGCAAACGCAATTTGCGGTGCAACTGGCTGAGTTGCAAAACCATTTGCAAACCCAAGCGCCGTCGAGCACCTCGGCCCGCATTCCAGAAGAATTCAAGCTCTTGCTGGAAAAGCAAAAGATTGAAATTCAAAAGTCTTTCAGCCAGGGCGTGGCCCAAAACTCTGAAAACTTGGCCTCGGCGCATGAAGCCGAGCTGCTCAAAGTGCAAGAATTGCTCAAGGCCAACACCATTGCAGCCGAGGGCATTGAAAAAAACCTCGCCCCACTGATTCAAAGTGTGAATGACTTGAAAACCAAGGTGCAGGCGCTGGTGAAAAAAGCCGACGACCCGATGGCGGCCAAGGCCAAGTCTGGTGCCAAAGAAGACGCGACCAGCGAAGGTGGCGGTTTCATGATTTTCATCATTGGCATGTTGTGCGGCCTGACGGTGGTTCTGAGTTCGCTGGCCATCTACAACTTCCTGTCGCACGACACCTCTGGTCACGACAGCGCTGCCAAAGGCCACGACAAGGCCGCGTCAGAGAGCAATGACAAAGGGCACGACAAGGGTGCCTCGGACAGCCATGCCAAGCCGGCCCATTGAGATGAAGCGCATCGAAAGCCAGCCATGATCTGCACCAGCTGCTACTTCATCAACCCCAGCGAAAATGTTTTTTGCCAAAACTGCGGCTCGCAGCTGCCGCACGTGCAAAGCCAAAAACCCAGCAGCATCTCACCCCTGATCTTGGCCAACACCTTGGACAACAGCTCACTGTTGATCTCGCGTGGGCCCTGGGAGATGCGCTTGGACTTGTGGCTGCCGTTTTTGTTGGTCTCCGCCTTGGTTTTTGTGCTCACCCTCAACAACGTGTACGCCCTTGGCGTTTTGGTTTTTGGCTTGGCCTTTGCTCTTTACAAAGCGCGAGATATCGGGCAAATCATCAACCAAACCATACCAGTCGAGCTGATCAATAAGACCATCATTGCTTATGGGCCAGCCAACACGTCCAGCCGTTTCACCTTGCCAACCGGCGTGCTGTACCTGCTGTCCGACGGCCTGTATTTCAAATCCTTTGACAGCCACGAAGACATTTCTTTCATCCACATTGAAATTTCTTTCACCGAAACGGCTGTGCGCAAAACTGGTTTTTCTTTGTTTGCCAACTGGCACGAAATTGAAATGAACAACGGCATGAACGAACGCTTCACCTTCACGGTGCAAAACTGTGGCGAATGGATGCTGCTGATGAAGCTGTTGCGCACCGACATGATGAAGCGGTGAAAATGCAGTCTCATCCTCAGGAGACACCATGCGTTCTACCCTTCTTTGCCTGTGCTCAGGTCTTCTCAGCCTGAACATCGTTTGGGCCGCCAACCTTGGTGCAGCCGCCCCTGCTGGTTCCGACATGGCCCAAGCCCAAAAGCTCATCGCCCAAAAAGACTGGAAAAGTGCCGTGGTCACGCTCGAGAAATACACCAAGGCCCATCCCTCCGATGCAGAGGGTTTCAACCTGTTGGGCTTCAGCTTGCGCCAAACCAAGCGTTACCCTGAGGCCATTCAAAACTACCTTGAAGCCCTGCGTTTAGACCCGCAACACCGTGGAGCCCACGAATACTTGGGCCAAGCCTATGTGCAAACCAAAGAACTGGACAAGGCCCGGGCGCTGCTCAGCAATTTGGAAAAAATATGCGGCACGAATTGCGAGGAATACCAAGACCTGAAAAAAGCCATCGATCTGGCGCCCTAGGCCTGGTTTGCTGGATTTGAACAACCGCTCGAAGAACCGCACCAGCGCTGCTAAGCTTAGACTGGCTGAGGGGGCTTGAGTGGCAAGGCGGTTTGGTAGCGCACCTGCTTCAAGGCAAAACTGCTGCGGATTTTTTCCACCCCGGGGATGGGGGTGAGTTGCTCCAAGATGAATTTTTCCAAAGCCGCCATGTCGGCGATGGCCACACGAATCAAGTAGTCGGAGTCCCCGGTCATCAAATAGCACTCCATCACCTCGTCATGCTCGGCGATGCGCTGCTCAAACTCAGCCAACGCGGCTTTGGACTGCTCCTTCAAGCTGATGGAAATGAACACGTTGAGGCCCAAGCCCAGTGCTTGCGGCTGGATCAGGGCCACATAGCGCTGGATGACGCCCGCAGCCTCCAATGCGTTGACCCGGGCCAAGCATGGTGAAGGCGACAAATGCACCCGACGCGCCAACTCGACATTGGTGAGGGAACTGTCTTCTTGCAGTTGCGCGAGTATTTTGTAATCCACTGCATCTAGAAGCATAAAAAACCTTTAAATAAATATTTAAAGGCATTTTATGCCAAAAATAAAGCTTTGACGGCTGAATTCAACAGCACATTTTGCAATGAAAACCCTACAGTCAAGGTCATTCGCAACCTGTACAGAGCGCCACCATGCTGCAACGCACCTTAGACCTTGACCCGATTGAAACCGCCGAATGGCGTGACGCTTTTGACAGCGTGGTGGCCTTGCACGGCCCCGAACGCGCTCGTTTTTTGCTGGACCAACTGGTGGTCATGGCCCACCACAGCCAACTCGATTGGTCGCCAGAATTGGTCACGCCCTACGCCAACACCATCCCCGTGCAAGCCCAACAGCCCTACCCCGGCGACTTGGCGATTGAAGAAAAACTGGCCTCGCTGATGCGCTGGAACGCCTTGGCAATGGTGGCGCGCGCCAATGCGGCCTATGGCGAGTTGGGCGGGCACATCGCCAGCTACGCCAGTGCCGCCGATTTGTTCGAGGTGGGCTTCAACCATTTTTTCCACGGCCGCAATCCGCAGCATGGCGGTGACTTGGTGTTTTTCCAACCGCACAGTGCGCCCGGTGTGTATGCCCGCGCCTTTCTGGAAGGCCGCTTGAGCGATCAAGACTTGGCGCATTACCGCCAAGAACTCACCGCACCAAGTGCCGGCGCCAAAGGCCTGTCCAGCTATCCGCACCCTTGGTTGATGCCCGATTTTTGGCAGTTCCCCACCGGCTCGATGGGCTTGGGGCCGATCAGCTCCATCTACCACGCACGCTTCATGCGCTACCTGACACACCGCCAGCTGCAAGACTGCAATGGCCGCAAGGTGTGGGGCGTGTTTGGCGATGGCGAGATGGACGAGCCTGAGAGCATGAGCGCCCTCACCTTGGCCTCACGCGAAAAGTTGGACAACCTGGTGTGGGTGGTGAATTGCAATTTGCAGCGCTTGGACGGACCCGTGCGCGGCAACGGCCGCATCATCGACGAGTTGGAAAAACTCTTTCGCGGTGCTGGCTGGAACGTCATCAAACTGGTCTGGGGCAGCGACTGGGATGGTTTGTTCGCCCGTGACCACAGTCAAGCTTTGCTGCGTGTGTTTGCCAACACAGTAGACGGCCAAATGCAAACTTTTGCGGCCAAAGACGGCCGCTTCAACCGCGACAGCTTCTTTGGTCAGAACCCCGAGTTGGCGCAGCTGGCACAAGGAATGACCGACGAGCAAATTGACCGCCTCAAGCGCGGCGGGCACGACCTGGTGAAGATCCATGCGGCCTATGCCGCAGCCGCACGACACAGCGGTCAACCGACGGTGATCTTGGCGCACACCAAAAAGGGCTATGGCATGGGTCAAGCCGGTCAGGGCAAGATGACGACACACAGCCAAAAAAAGCTGGATGAAACCGCGTTGATTGAATTCCGAAACCGCTTCAACCTGCCCCTCTCAGACGAACAAGCCACCAGCTTGGCGTTTTACAAGCCGGCCGAAAACAGCCCTGAAATGCAGTATCTGCATGGCCGCAGAGCAGCCTTGGGAGGTTATGTGCCGCAGCGACAAACCCAAGCCGATGTGCTGCCGGTGCCGGCCTTGAACAGCTACGCCAGCTTTGCGCTGCAAGCCGAGCACAAAGAAATGTCCACCACCATGGCTTTTGTGCGCATGCTGGGCCAGTTGTTGAAAGACCCGGTGCTGGGTCCCCGCATCGTGCCCATCGTGGCGGACGAAGCACGCACCTTTGGCATGGCCAATTTGTTCAAACAAGTGGGCATTTATTCCAGCGTGGGGCAAAAGTACGAACCCGAAGACATTGGCTCGGTACTGAGTTACCGCGAAGCGATGGATGGTCAGATTTTGGAAGAAGGCATCAGCGAAGCCGGTGCCATTGCCAGCTGGACGGCGGCAGCCACCAGCTACAGCGTGCACGGTTTGGCCATGCTGCCTTTCTACATTTACTACTCGATGTTTGGTTTTCAGCGGGTGGGCGACGCCATTTGGGCCGCCGCCGACCAACGCGCACGCGGTTTTTTGCTGGGTGCCACGTCGGGGCGCACCACCTTGGGCGGCGAAGGCTTGCAACACCAAGATGGTTCCAGTCACTTGGTGGCCGCCACCATTCCCAATTGCAAGGCCTACGACCCGGCGTTTGCGGGCGAAATGGCGGTCATCATCGACCAGGGCATGCGCGAGATGGTGACCGAGCAGCGCGACGTGTTTTATTACGTCACCTTGATGAACGAGAACTACGCCCAGCCCAACTTGCCCGAGGGTGTGAGCCAAGCGATTTTGCGCGGCTGCTACCGGCTGCAAAGCGCGCCGTCCAACTTGCCCCACGATGCGCCACGCGTGAGCCTCATGGGCTCAGGCGCGATCTTGCTGGAGGTGATGAAAGCCGCCGACATCTTGGCTGGACAAGGCATCGCCAGCGATGTGTTCAGCGTCACCAGTTGGAGCGAACTCGCGCGGGACGGCCAGCACCAAGAGCGCGAAGCCATGGCTGGTCGACAGGCTGAGACGCCTTTTGTGCAACAGCAGTTGGCGCTGGGACAAGGCCCCATCGTGGCGGCCACCGACTATGTGCGTGCAGTGCCTGAAAGCGTGCGGGCTTTCCTGCCGCAAGGTCGGCGTTACATCACCTTGGGCACCGATGGCTTTGGGCGAAGCGACACGCGTGCGGCCTTGCGACGCTTTTTTGAGGTGGACGCGGCCAGTGTGGTGAAAGCCGCGCGCTTTGCGCTGGGCCTCAAGACATGAGGTGTTTTTGAATGTGGCGGCTCAATGCCACTGATGCCCTGACCGTCGGGTGGATTCAGGTGTTCGCTTTTTCAAACTGGTGCATGTAGTTCACCAAGGTCTGCACACTGGACAGCGGCATGGCGTTGTAGATGGAGGCGCGCATGCCACCCGCAGAGCGGTGACCGCGCAACTGCACCATGCCCTTGGCTTGTGCACCTTCTAAAAACGCAGCATTCAAGCCGTCATCGCGCAAGAAAAAAGTCACGTTCATGCGAGAACGGTCTTGGCGTGCCACGCGGTTGCTGAACATCTGGCTGTGGTCAATGAAGTCATACAGCAACGCGGCTTTTCGTTGATTGTGTTCGAGCATGGCTGAGAGTCCGCCTTCACGCTTCACATGCTGCAACACCAAGCCCATGATGTAGATGGCGTAAGTGGGCGGCGTGTTGTACATCGAGCCTTGCTCGGCCTGAAGTTGGTAATTGAATGCAGCCGGGGTGATGGGCAAAGCGGCGCCCAGCAGATCGTTGCGCACGATCACCACGGTCACCCCTGAGGGGCCCATGTTTTTTTGGGCACCGGCATAGATCACGCCGAATTTCGACACATCCAAGGGGGCAGACAAGATATTGGAAGACATGTCCGCCACCAACGGCACATGGCCGGTCTCGGGCGTCCAATGGCATTCCACGCCGCCGATGGTCTCGTTGCTGCAGTAATGAACATAGGCAGCTTGCGGTGACAGTCGCCATTCGGCTTGCGCAGGCATGGACAAAAAACCGCTGTCTTCGCTGCTGGCAGCCAAATTCACCTGACCATACTTGGCGGCCTCCGTCATCGATTTTTGCGACCACACACCATTCACCACATAGTCGGCCTGACCCGTGCGCCCCATCAAATTCAGGGGCAGAATCGCGTTTTCGGCAATGGCACCACCTTGCAAAAACAACACGGTGTAGTTGTCAGGCACCCCCAGCAATTCACGCAACAACCCTTGGGCTTGCGCCAGGATGTCCATGAACTCGGGGCCCCGATGGCTCATCTCCATCACCGACATGCCGCTGCCGCGCCAATCGAGCATCTCGGCAGCAGCTTGTTGCAACACGCTCTCGGGCAAGGTGGCAGGGCCGGAGCTGAAATTGATGACGCGTGACATGGGGAGTTCTCTTAAGTTTCAGGCGATGAGGTCGAAAATTAGATTAATATCAATAAGTTGACATCAATACTTAAACTGTTTTTCAAAGCGCAATTGTGGTGATATGAAACAAATTGGTTGGTTCTGGCGGATCGTTTTGCTTGGTGTGCTCACCACGTTGTTGGGTTGTGCCAGTCATTCCATGCAAGCCATTGCCAAGCTTGATGATAAGAGCCCGGACTTTGCAACTGGCGCTTGTCAAAACGCCAGGCACAACGCCTGGATGTACGACGAGGTGAAGACACACAAATTATGGGCTGCACCCGCCCTCATCATCCTGACGGGGCCGGTGGCGGTCGCGCCTTTGTTCTTTGCCAATATCGGCATCAACACCGCCGACCATCTGAAGGCTGCTGACATCACCACCCAATGTGGTGGTACAGCGCCTTCTTCAGAGGACATCGCAGGCCGAATTGCACTGGATACAGCCCTGGGGCTGGCGATTGGCGCCGGCGGTTCCGCCGTTGCGGCATCGGCACCTCGTTGATGTCTTGCATACCGGCAGGGTGCTCAACCCAGCGTGATGCCCTCGTGGGTCGCCACTCTTTCCAAAGCCTCTTCGAACATGGCGCGGGCAGAACCTGATACCGCGGACAAGTAGGCATGCAAACGGGCATCCTCAGCAGAATTGTTCAAACAGTCGGTGCTGTATTGCTCAAAGCTGTTGAGCTGACGAATCAAATCAGCCACATGCTTGGGACATTCACACAACACCTTGCTGTCAATGTTGCTGACCCGCTGCAGAACGGTGTCGCTGTATTTGCGCGGTGAAATCGTGGCTGCGCCCGTTGAATTGGGCGCGGGTTCAACCACCAACACGGATTGGATGATGTCGCACAAATCCATGTCCGAGACTGGTTCACGGCGGGCAATGATGCCGGCTTGCTTCAATGCCTGAAGCACATGGTCCGTGGCGAAGTGGTAAACCAAGACCAGTTTGTTGGCCCGCATATGGCCTTTCAAACGCACCAAGTCGTCTTTGCTTTGGGGCTGAACCGCGCCCATTTGCACCAGCAAGACATCCGCCGTTTCAGACATCGCTGTTGCCAATGCGTGCTGCATGTCCGGATGAACTTGAATCACCTTGAGCGCAGTTTGACCAAAACACAGCGTGAACTTTTGCGTTTCGATGCGACTGGCCAAGGTGTAGCCAACCACCGCCAAGCGCACGGTGGCTGGCCACTTGGGCTGCGCCACTTGCAAAGAGTGGGCTTGTCGAGATTCATTCAACAGCTTTTGCAACTGCGCCACGTCCATGGTGCTCAGGGTGCTGATGGCATGGCCTTGTTGCGTGAGGTTTTTCAATAAAGTGACCTTCAACACATCGTGTTCGCTGTAGAGCCGGTGTCCGCCACTGGACTTGGGTGGCGAGACCACCTCGTAGCGGCGCTCCCAAACCCGCAACGTGGCTTCGGGGATGCCCACCAATTTGGCGACAGCGCCAATGCGGTAAATGCCTGCTGGTTGATCTGCGTTGTTCATGGGAAAGCCTTTTTGCATAAGTTTTGAAGATATATTTTGTCGAAATATAACTCAAAATCTAGATAAACCTTGCAATCAGAGCTTAGAAGTCTATATTTAACAAATAGATTGAATCTTGCCTAAGTTTTGACCCAAGGAGATTTGTATGTTTTCAAATTTAACGCACAACGCCATCAACGCTTTGATGCTGGTCGCCCTGCATCAACGGCAAGGCCCCGTGACCACCGAGTTCATCAGTCGCCAGCTCGGCTTGTCCATCTCCTACTTAGAGTCGCTGATGTCCAGCTTGAAGAAGCAATCGTTTGTGATCTCGTACCGTGGTCCAGGCGGCGGTTATTGCACGCTTGGCAAGCCCAGTGATATCCAAATCTTGGACGTGGTCAAGGCGTTTGAAGTCTCGCCCGCCCGCCCTGTTGAAACAGCGTCGGCAACTGGCGAACTCAACAAAGACATCGTGTCCGAACTGGTTTCGGATTTTGTGCACCAACATTTGCAAGGTGTGAGTTTGGAAGAAGTGCTCAATCAAGCGCCAAGCGAGCACCTGCGCCCCCTGTCCCACGCGATGCACAAGCCCGAACCCAAACCCAGGTTCAAGCCCTTGCGCATCCACAAACTGCCCACGGGCCCCAACTCGGTGTTCAACTTGGCACAGTCCATGTCCCTTTGAGTTGTCGAAGGCGTATTGCGTGTTCTTTTGAACACGCTTTCAAGCTGCCGTCGCTTGCAAGCGTGTGAGCAAGCTTGCTTTCAATTTTGAAAAATCCAGTCGGATGCTTTTGTCTGGGAATTGACAGACATACACATTCAGATAACCAGATGCTTGAATGCTGATCTTGCAGCCGAAGAAGTTTTCGTAAAAACGCACCAACAACACTTCGTCCAAGGCATTTTTTTCAATGTCCAGAATGAGCGCACTGGTGAGTTCTGGGGGCAAACTGTAGGTCGGCACCTTGCTGACTGCAGCCTCTTTGGGAGGGGACGTCTGTGCCGCTGCGGTTGGCGCTGCTGGCACAGGTGCGGCGGGTGGAAACAAGTCTAAAAATTCTTCCCAAGGGATGACGGTTTTGCTGTCCGCCGGACTCAAACTGGTGATGTTGAAAATGGCGTAGTTGGGACAAAACCGAAACGCGGCAGTGGTGATCAAGAACAAGCCCAACCAGAATGCCTCGGGCAACTGAAACAACCAGGCCACCAAAACCAAAGCAGCACCCAGCAAGGAGCGCAAGAACCGGTCATGGCTGCCCATGTTGTTTCTCAATCGATGCGACAACCACGAAACTTGTTTCACTTGCGCCACTGGTTTTTCCTTGTTTGCACCAAATGCGTGCTCAAAGCCTTTTTTCGGTGCGGTTTGGCGAGTTCCTGAAACCAAGCGCACCAACAAGACCATTGAAAACATCAACCGCCTGGGCGGCATGAACCGTGCTTAGTATGCATCAGCGCGATGCAGCAAAGACAGGATTTCCATGGCCGCCCCAATATTCAATGAAATGTGTGACGACAGCGGTCTTCCTCGCGCGCATTACGAGGCCTTCGACGCTTGGCTCAAGTCCTGCCCCGAGGAAATGGTGCACTTGAAGCAAACCGAAGCGGATTTGATTTCAAGGCGAACCGGCATCACGTTCTCTCTCAACGGCGACGAAGACGGCACCGAGCGGCTGATTCCTTCGGATTTGATTCCCCGCATCATTGATGCTCAAGAGTGGGCGCAACTTGAAACCGGCTTGGTGCAACGCGTCAAAGCCATCAATATGTTTTTGCACGATGTCTACCACCAGCAAAACATCTTGAAAGCGGGCTTGATTCCTGCCGACCAAGTTCTTGCCAATGCGCAATTCCTGCCGATGATGTTGGGGTTGGACCTGCCCCATCAAACCTACGCGCACATTGCCGGTGTGGATATCGTGCGGCATTCTGATGGTGGTTTCTACGTACTTGAAGACAACCTGCGTGTGCCCTCTGGCGTGTCCTACATGCTGAGCAACCGCATTTTGATGATGCGTTTGTTCCCAGACTTGTTTCGCCGCTACGCGGTGCGCCCGGTGGAGCATTACCCCGCACTGCTGTTGCAGACCCTGCGTGCTGCCAGTTGGGTGGAACAACCCACGGTGGTGCTGCACACCCCGGGGCGTTTCAACAGCGCCTACTTTGAACACGCGTTTTTGGCCAAGCAAATGGGCATCGAGTTGGTCGAAGGCACCGACATGTTTGTGCGTGATGGTCATGTCTTCATGCAAACCACCGAGGGCCCGCAGCAAGTGGATGTGATTTACCGCCGGGTGGATGACAACTACATGGACCCCCTGAGCTTTGAGCCCGACTCCTTCATTGGCGTGCCCGGCTTGGCCTCTGTGTACCGACAAGGTCATGTGGTGATTGCCAATGCCTTGGGCACAGGTGTGGCGGACGACAAATCCATTTACCCCTACGTGCCAGAGATGGTGCGCTTTTACTTGGGTGAAGAGCCCATTTTGAAAAATGTGCAAACCTGGCAATGCCGCAAGCCCGACGAGTTGTCGCATGTGCTGGCCAACTTGCCCGAGCTTGTCGTCAAGGAGGTGCATGGTGCGGGTGGCTACGGCATGTTGGTCGGCCCCACGGCCAGCAAAGCCGAGATTGCTGAATTCGCCTTGCGTTTGAAAGCCAACCCCGACAACTACATCGCCCAGCCCACACTCAGTTTGTCGGCCTGTCCCATCTTTGTGGAAAAAGGCATTGCCCCCAGGCACATTGATTTGCGCCCCTTTGTCTTGATGGGCAAGGACACCCGCATCGTGCCCGGTGGTCTGACCCGTGTGGCGTTGCGAGAAGGTTCTTTGGTGGTGAACTCATCGCAAGGCGGTGGCACCAAAGACACTTGGGTGTTGGAAGCGGCGGAGGCGATCTGATGCTGTCACGTGTTGCTGCTCAACTCTACTGGTTGTCCCGTTATTTGGAACGCGCAGAGAACATGGCGCGGATTTTGGAAGTGGGTCAATCTTTTGCACTGGTGTCCACCTCAGACATCAGCCGGGCCGACCCTGAGACCATCAAAGAGCCCTTGGTCATCACCGACACCTTGACCGCCTTTGAAGCCACTGGTCGCCCGCTGCGCTCCGACCAAGTGGCGCAGTTTTTGGCTTGGGACCCTGACCACCCTTCTTCCATTTTCAATTGCCTCCAGTCATGTCGAGAAAACGCACGGTCTGTGCGCGGCGCTTTGACGGTTGAAATGTGGGAATGCATCAACGACACCTGGCTCGAGTTGCTGTCGCGCAAAAAGAAAAACAAAGGGCCAGACCACCCCGTGGATTCGTCGTTTTTTGAATGGATCAAACAACGTTCGCATTTGTTTCGCGGTGTCACTTTCGCCACCATCCAGCGTGACCAGCCCTACAACTTCATCCGGCTGGGCACTTACTTGGAGCGAGCTGACAACACTGCACGCATCTTGAGTGTGAAAACACGGGTGGAGCAAGCCGAAGGCAAAGACATGGTGGACGACTATTACCGCTTGGGTGCGGTACTGCGCTCGGTCAGTGCATTGGAGGCTTACCGCGATACCTACCGGGACGCGATTGACGCCGACAGGGTGTCGGAGTTGCTCATCTTCAACGCCCGGGTGCCACGCTCCTTGCATTTTTGTTTGGATGAAACAGACTACATCTTGAGCCAACTGCCGCAACAGACCGGTCGTGAGGCGCGCAAACGTTGCGCCAACCTGCTCACGCATTTGCGCTTTGGCACCTTGCGCGAGGTTTATGCGCAAGGCTTGGAAACTTACCTTGAAGACTTTGTCAAAGAAAACATCCACTTGGCAGACGCGGTTCAAAGCGACTACTTGGAGGTGTTGGCATGAGCATCCATGTGTTCCATGAAACCACCTACCGCTATGAACACGCCTTCAAACGCAGCATTCAAATGCTGCGCATGACGCCACCCCACACCGAACGCCAAAATGTGCTGAGTTGGCAATTGCGCCTGCCCCACAAGGCCACGCCTTGGATGGATGCCTATGGCAACCTGTGCCACTGCTTGGTGCTTGAGCAACCCGCTCAAGAGATTGTGTTGTGCGCACAGGGATCGGTTGACTTGAAAACGGGTCATGAAGGGGAACCTGAAGGACCTGTTCCACCCGCCGTGTTTTTGCGCTCAACGCCATTGACCCAGATGAATGAAGCCATGAAGTCTTTCATCGAACCCTTTCGCAGCACTGTGAAGTCCAGGCCTTACATGGGCCTGCATGATGTGATGCTGGCGTTGTTGGACCGCATGCCCTATGAAAAAGGCGTGACCCGCGTTGGCGATACCGCGGCCGAGTCGTTCGCCCAAGGCCGAGGTGTTTGCCAAGACCACACCCACGTTTTTCTGACGTGTGTGCGCCACCTTGGTGTGCCAGCCCGCTACGTCAGCGGCTATTTGCATGCGGGTGAACAAGGCGATGTGGCCAGCCATGCTTGGGCCGAGGCTTGGGTGGGCTCCAGGTGGATTGGTTTTGATGTCAGCAACTCCAATGGTGCCGACCAAGGCCATATTCGGTTGGCCCATGGTTTGGATTACGAGGATGCCAGCCCGGTGCGTGGGGTGCGCACAGGTGGCGGCACGGAGACCATGAGCAGTTATGCGAAAGTAGAATTCAATCACCCTCATCAACAGTAAATCCCTATGACTTATTGCGTGGCCATGGTCCTCAACGAAGGCCTGGTGTTTGCCTCTGACTCGCGCACCAACGCGGGGGTGGACCATGTGTCCACGTTTTGCAAAATGACCGTGTTCGAAACACCAGGTGAAGGTGTCTTGGTCATGCTCAACAGTGGCAACCTGGCCACCACGCAGCAGGTCATCAGCAAGGTCAAGCAACATGCCCAAGACCATGACACCCCTTTGACAGCCATGGGCTCGGTGTTTCATGTGGCCGAATTGGTGGGGCGGCAGTTGCGCAACACCATCGCCACCACCAAAAATGAAGCGCCCGATCAAAGCGACGTGGATTTTTCTGCGCTGTTTTTGGTCGGTGGACAGCTCAAAGGCGAAGCACCGCGCTTGTTCATGGTCTACCCGCAAGGCAATTTCATCGAGTCCACATCCGACACACCTTTTTTTCAAATTGGTGAAAGCAAATACGGCAAGCCCATCTTGGACCGTGTGATTCAACCCGAGCTGAGCATGTCCAAGGCCATGAAATGCGCCTTGGTGTCGTTTGACTCCACCATCAAGAGTAATTTATCGGTCGGGTTGCCCATCGACTTGGCCATGATTGAACGCGACGCCTTGCGTGTGCTCAAACGCCATCGTGTGGATGCCGACGATGTCTACTTCCGCGACTTGCGCAGCAGTTGGAGCCAAGGCTTGCGCCAGGTGTTCAACCAACTGCCCGACCCCGACTGGTTGAAATAAGGCTTGCCGCTTGACAGGGTGTGAAGCCACATCGCCTCTGAGCGTGGTTGTTAAGATTGCCGCACCACAACGGAACTCCCACGATGAAGCTGCTGCGATCCATGCTGTTTGTCCCTGGTGACAGCGAGAAAAAAATGGCCAAAGGCGTCGGTACCCAGGCCGACGCCTTGATTCTGGATTTGGAAGATGCCGTGGCCCTCGAGCGTTTGCCACTGGCCCGCAGCATGGTTTGCGACTACTTGAAACAACACCCGCGTGGTGCGCAGCAAGTCTGGGTTCGCATCAATCCCCTGCAAACCGCACATGCATTGCAAGATTTGATGGCGGTCATGCCCGGTCGTCCCGACGGCATTGTGTTGCCCAAGCCGATGAACGCCCTCGACGTGGTCAAGCTGGACCATTTCTTGAGCGCGTTGGAAACGCGCGAAGGCTTGGTGTTGGGTTCAACCCAAATCATGCCTGTGGCCACCGAAGTGGCCGGTGCTTTGTTTGAACTCCACAGTTATGCGGGATGCAGTGCACGGCTGGCGGGCCTGACTTGGGGCGCCGAGGACTTGGCCACGGCTGTAGGCGCCTCGACCAACAAAGACGAACATGGGGCGTTTGATTTCACCTACCAACTCGCGCGCTCGATGTGCTTGTTGGCAGCCGCCCATGCCCAGGTGCAAGCCATTGACACGCTCACGGTGGATTTTCGCGATCACGCGGGTTTGCAAAAGGATGTGATGCGCGCCCGCCAAGCCGGTTTCACGGGCAAGTTGGCCATCCATCCCGATCAGGTCTTGCCCATCCACGACGGCTTTGCACCCGAAGCGCACGAAGTGACACACGCACAGCGCATCGTGGATGCATTTGCACATGCCCATGGCGCCGGTGCCGTGCAACTTGATGGCAAGATGGTCGACAAACCACACCTCACGCAAGCATTGCGCTTGCTTCAACTGGCCAAAAGGGACTGAAGATGGCGGGCTTGTACTTTGAAGAATTTTTTGTCGGACAGGTGTTTCAACACGCGATTCGACGCACTGTCTCAGAGATGGACAACGTGCTGTTTTCTGCGCTCACCCACAACCCTGCTGCCCTGCATTTGGACGACGACTATTGCCAAAACCACTCTGAATTTGGCCAGCGCATCGTCAACAGCGTCTTCACCCTGGGCTTGATCGTCGGTGTGTCCGTGGGCGACACCACCTTGGGCACCACCGTGGCCAATCTGGGCTGGGACGAGGTGCGTTTTCCCAAGCCTTTGTTCCATGGTGACACGGTTCATGTGGAAACCGAGGTCCTTGAACTGCGCGAAAGCAAGACAAGACCCCACAACGGCATAGTGATATTCCAGCATCGGGGCTTCAATCAGAAGAACGAATTGGTAGCCATTTGTAAACGTTCAGCCCTGATGAACAGAAAACCAAATCATTCCTGAATGCCCAAAACCAAGGGTTAACCCTTTGGTCATGTCGTGGACTAGGGCATTCCCTAGTCATGAATATCGCTAATTCTTTCGCGAAGCTTGCTAACATTCCCGCAGGCTATGTCGCCTTCTCTCCCTAAGGAAACTCAGTGAGCATCACAAAAATCTCTGCCGTATCACTGGCAATCTCCGCACTGTTCACCACTGCAGCATTTGCAGATGCGAACCTGTCCACACTTCAGCGCATGGGCAACACCGCTACTGACATGAACATCAAGACTGTTGACCAGTCTGGTAAGAATGCCGATGCACTGCGCGCCAACTTGAAAAAAATCAAGTTGCCAGAAGGCTTCAAGATCGAGCTGTACGCTGTTGTGCCTGATGCACGTTACATGGCAGTTGCTCCTTCGACCAACATGTTGTTTGTCGGTACCCGCAAAACAACCGTTTGGGCTGTGACCGACCGCAACGGTGACAACACCGCTGACGAAGTCAAACCTTTCGCTCCTGCTATCAAGTTTGCCAACCCCAACGGTGTTTGCTTCACCAAAGACGGTTTCTTGATCGTTGCTGAATCCAACCGCATGTTGCACTTCCCAGCTGCTGAATACTTCTACGAAGGTCCAGACGTTGCTGTGGGCGTGATCGTGCCTGAAGGCAAGATGATCCCTGTGGAAGAGCAATCTTTCAACCACACTGGTCGCGTTTGTAAAGTCGACAAAGACGGCAAAATTTTCGTGACTCTGGGCCAGCCCTACAACGTTCAACCCAAAGACAAAATCGCTTTGTATGACGAAGTCGGTATCGGCGGCGTGATCCGTTACAACGGTTTGGATGGCGGCGGCCGCATGGTTTACTCCAAAGGCATGCGCAATCCTGCTGGTCTGACCATTGGACCAAAGGGCGACATCTGGACAACCGACAACCAAGTTGACGGTTTGGGTGACGACATTCCTCCAGGCGAATTGAACAAGCTGACCAAGGCTGGTGAACACTTCGGTTTCCCCTTCTACAACGGCAAGTTCAAAGTGGCTGGTTCACCTGCTGCTCCTGAATTGAAGGACATGAAAGAGCCAGCTGGCATGATCTATCCTCAAGTCGAGTTCCCTGCTCACCAAGCTCAATTGGGCGTGGCGCACTACACCGGCAAGATGTTCCCTGCCAAGTACCAAGGTGGCCTGTTCGTGGCTTCCCATGGTTCATGGAACCGCACACAGCCTAGCGGCTACCTGTTGAACTTCGTGCCTATCAAGGCCGACGGCAACGCAGGTGCAGCTGAAGTGTTTGCAGATGGCTTCTTGGACAAAACCACCAACCGCGCCATCGGCCGCCCAGTGGACGTTGCCAACCTGCCTGACGGCTCCATCCTGGTGTCTGACGACTACGCTGGCGCGATCTACCGCATCAGCTACAGCCAGTAATCCAGTTTGATTCACGGGCTTTCAGCCTGTGATCAAATCCGAAGCGGGGCCTCTTAGGAGGCCCCGCTTTTTTACGAGGACCCTATGAAGAAAACCGTTTTGATTGTGAGCATGGGCTTGTCCCTGCTGTCCCTGAATGTGCAAGCCCAAGATGCAAAAGCCGGCCGAGACAAAGCCGATGCGGCATGCGCACTGTGTCATGGCCCAACTGGCATCGCTACCATGCCCAGCGCCCCGAATTTGGCCGGTCAGCCGCCCATCTACACCAGCGAACAATTGAAGAACTACCGCAGCGGCAAACGCCATCATGAAGTCATGAGCGTGATCGCCAAGCCATTGACGGACGCCGAGATCGCCAACTTGGCTGCTTGGTACAGCAGCATCAAGGTCAACGTTGAAGCACCTTGATGTGTTCAAAGTGGGTTTGCTCAGCGCAGCACTGGCGCTGGCAACCACCGCTGCGCACGCCCAGAAAAGCGTGCGCTTTTTAACGGCGGGTGAACTGCATGCCAGCCTGTTGTCTGCGGATGAAACCACGCGCTTCAGTGGCCGCAACTACATCATGGGCGTGATTGACACCTTGATGTTGACCAAGGACGCGCCGATTTGTTTCGGTGACCAAACCGAAATCAACATGTTGGTGGACACGGTGCAACAACAACTGGTTCAACGCCCCGATTTGCTTCGTTTCAATGCCGCCAGCGTGGTGCGCGAAGTCATGGTCGCCAACTTCGGCTGTGTTTGAATCACGGTGGCACGGCCACCGGTGCAGGCACGGGCAATGCACCTGATGGCTCGACCACCACGGAGGTGGGTGTGACGCCTTTCATGCAAGCGTCAAAGACGCTTCGTCTGGCCCAGTAATTCAAGTCTTCCACCATCAATTGATTGCAAAAAAGAGGCTGTGGCGGCATGCCTGGTTTGGGAAACATCGGGCTGAAGGGGCCGATGCCGTAAGGGCATTGCATCATCATGAAGGTTTGCCGACTGTCGTAAATGGGTGGGGCCTGCTGGTAAGACAAGGCATTGCAGGCGTTCATTTGCTCAAAAGACGCGCAGCCACCCAACAACAAGCTCAGAAGCAGCGCCGGTGTGGTCGGTTTGAGGTTCATGGTGGCGCTCATTATGCGCAATCCGCGACCCAGTGTTTCAGCCATCCCGCAATTTGATGGGTTAGGATTTGACATGACCTACGACAGCACCCGTCCCTATCCACGCGACCTGGTTGGCTATGGCCAACATGCACCGCATGCCCAATGGCCGGGACAAGCGCGTATCGCATTGCAATTTGTTCTGAACTATGAAGAAGGTGGTGAAAACGCCACCTTGCACGGCGACCCGGGCTCTGAACAATTCTTGTCTGAGATGTTCAGTCCGCCCAGTTTCACCGACCGCCACCTGACCATGGAAGGCATCTACGAATATGGTTCACGGGTGGGTGTTTGGCGCATCTTGCGCGAGTTTGAAAAACGCGGTTTGCCCCTCACCGTGTTCGGTGTCAGCATGGCGCTTGAGCGGCATCCCGACCTCACCCAAGCCTTCGTGGCACTCGGTCACGAAATCGCCTGCCACGGCTGGCGCTGGATCAACTACCAACAAATCGATGAAGCCACCGAGCGCCAACACATGGCCAAAGGCTTGGAGATCATTCAACGCATGACCGGCGTCCTGCCTGCAGGCTGGTACACCGGTCGCGACAGCCCCAACACACGACGCTTGTTGTTGGACCACGGCGGTTTGGAATACGACAGCGACTATTACGGTGACGACCTGCCGTTTTGGATGAAGGTACAAAAAACCAACGGCGACGTTGTGCCGCATCTGGTGGTGCCCTACACCTTGGATGTCAACGACATGCGTTTTTCGCTGCCGCAAGGCTATGCACAGGCCGATGATTTCTTCACCTATTTGCGCGACAGTTTTGATGTGCTGTACGCCGAAGGTGCAGACGCCCCCAAGATGATGAGCGTGGGCATGCACTGTCGACTGCTGGGCCGCCCTGGGCGCATCAAAGCACTGCAACAATTTTTAGACCATGTGGAAAAACACGATCGGGTGTGGGTGTGCAAGCGCGTCGATATTGCACGCCACTGGAAACAAACACATCCCTTTCAAGCAGACTGAGCATTTCATCATTCAACCTGAAACAACATGACCACCTACCAAGCCTTAGACCAATGGATCGATCAGCACTTTGACGAGCAAGTGATGTTTTTGCAAGAACTGATTCGTGTCCCAACCGACTCGCCACCCGGCAACAACACGCCGCATGCTTTGCGCACCGCTGAATTGCTCAAAGGGTTTGACATGCAGGCCGAAGCCTTTGAAATTCCCGCAGCGCAAGTGCGGGCGCATGGCCTGGAATCCATCACCAACTTGATCGTGCGACGCCGCTATGGTGAAGGCCGGGTGGTGGCACTCAATGCCCATGGCGATGTGGTGCCTCCCGGCGAAGGCTGGACCCATGATCCCTATGGTGGCGAGATCGACAACGGCAAAATTTACGGCCGCGCTGCTGCGGTCAGCAAATGCGATTTCTCCACCTTCACTTTCGCCGTTCGTGCCTTGGAAGCCGTGGCCAAGCCCAGCAAAGGCAGTGTGGAATTGCACTTCACCTACGACGAAGAATTCGGCGGCGAATTGGGCCCGGGTTGGTTGCTCTCGCACGGCCACACCAAACCGGATTTGATGATGGCCGCGGGTTTCAGCTACCAAGTGGTGACGGCCCACAATGGTTGTTTGCAAATGGAAGTCACGGTGCACGGCAAGATGGCCCATGCGGCCATTCCCGACAGTGGCATCGATGCCTTGCAAGGCGCGGTGGCTTTGCTGAACGCTTTGTACGCGCAAAACGCCCTGTACAAAAACATCACGTCTCAAGTGGAAGGCATTTCGCACCCCTACTTGAATGTCGGCCTGATTGAGGGTGGCACCAACACCAATGTGATCCCCGGCAAAGTGGTCTTCAAGTTGGATCGCCGCATGATCCCCGAAGAAAACCCCGAAGCGGTCGAAGCGGATATTCGACGTGTGTTGGCGCAAGCCGTGACCGACTACAACCAAACGCGTGACGCGCAACACGCCATCTCCATCGACATCCACCGCATGCTGATGGCCCACGCCATGAAGCCCTTGGCAGGCAACTTGCCATTGGTGACTGCGCTGCAAAAACATGGGGCCGACGTGTTTGGCGAACCCATCCCGGCTGTGGGTACGCCGCTCTACACCGATGTGCGCTTGTATGTCGAACGCGGCATTCCCGGTGTCATTTACGGTGCAGGCCCACGCACCGTGTTGGAGTCCCACGCCAAACGCGCTGACGAGCGCTTGGACTTGGAAGACTTGCGCCGTGCCACCAAGGTGGTGGCCCGTTCTCTGAGCGACCTGCTGGCCTGAGCCACTAACCTTGGCCTGTCAAATTCATGTGGTCGGGCAGCCTGTGCCAAGCAGACGCGAAGCCATTGTGGCTTTGCACTGCGGCAGGAAAGCGACCCTGAAGGTACAAATCCACACCTGCTGAAACGCTGTCAATCAGAGGCAGGGGCACCAAGGCTTGCAAGTCTTGCGCATAGCCTGCCAACCCCGCGCCGCCCAAAATGATGGCCTTGACGCCGGTGTTGGCGGCCCGCTCACACGCTTGCGCCAACACCCGCAAGGCCATCGCACGATCAGCCAACAATTCAGCGCCCGTTTCTTTCACAATTTCAATGTGCTTGAGTCGGTCCGCCAACCCCAAGCCGAGTGCCAAGCGTTGCAACATGGGTTTCCAATGCACCCCGCCCGTCACGATGGCAAAGTCACCCAGCGCTCGGGCTTGAATGAACGAGGCCTCGGCCAAGCCACTGACGGGACAGGCGCTGCTGGCTCGCAGCGCGAACAAACCAGGGTCGCCAAAACAGCCAATCAACACCCCATCAGGGGGCTGCTTGGTGTGTTGCATGTGATTCGACCAAGCGTCCAACAAAGCATGACCAGCGACCGCATGGCTGGCCTCACAAGCGATGTAGGGCGCACCAAAGGCTGCCGTGATGCAATCGAGTTGCACATCGGCAGGCAACAAGGGCTGGATCCAAGTGTGCAAACGCCGTGTGGTGGCGTCACCCGTGTTGGGATTGATGACAAGCAACTGCCGCATCAGGTGTCCTGCAACATGATTTCCAAGGCCTTGGATCGCTCGGGTTGAATTTGAAAATGGAGTTGGTCTTCGATGGTGGTCAAGTGAGTGTCGAGCAACTTCACGGCCATGTCCGCATCGCGCAGACGAATCGCGTCCAGCAGCTGGCGATGTTCTTGGCAACCACAGGCCGCATGTTCGCGGCGCTGGATGCGGTCTGGTGAGCCCCAAGTCATGATGATCAAACAGGTGCGCGAGACCAATTCGCGCAGAATGCGGCCCATGGTTTCATGCTGTGCATGATGAGCGATGTACAAATGAAACTCACCCGACAAGCCAATGGCTTTGTGCATATCGCCTTGGTCTTGAGCCAGACGCTCATCGGACACCATGCGCGACAACACCGCGATGTCATCCGCACGGGCATGCTGCATGAAGCGTCGCAGCAACACGGGTTCGATCAAGCGCCGGGTTTCAAACACTTCTTTGGATTCTTGGTGGGTCGGCTGGGCCACGGAGGCGCCACGGTTGGGGGCCAAGGTGATGATTTTTTCATTGGCCAAGCGCACCAAGATCGGTTTGATGCGGGTGCGTGACACCCCAAAAATGCTGCCGAGTTTGTCTTCGGTCAAGCGGGTACCGGGTGGCAGACGGTGGTCGAGCACCGCCTCGACAATGCGTTCGTAAATCGCTTGATCGCTCAAGCTGGCTTCATTGTCCACGGGCATGCGCAGCAAACTCAAGCGCGGCCTCGTCGCAGCCAGGCAGCCATGCCCAAGGCCAGGCCAATCACCACGAATGAAATCAAGGTGGTCAAGGTGCCCAAAGCATAGATGGCGGGGTTGGTCACCGTTGTGGTCAGCCCTTGCAATTCCAAAGGCAAGGTGTTGACGTCGCCAATGGCTTGCGAGGTGCGGGCAATTTCATCCCAGCTGAGTGTGAACCCAAACATGCCCACACCCACCACCGATGGGGCAATGAGCGGAAACACCACATGCTTGAAGGTTTGCCAAGGCGTGGCTCCCAAGTCTTCAGCGGCTTCTTCATAAGCCGGGTTGAAACGGTTGAACACCGCGAACATGATGAGCAACCCAAAGGGCAACGTCCAAGTGAGGTGTGCGCCCATCGCCGAGGTGAACAAACCCAGTGAGGTGCCAAAGCCTTCCAAGGTGCTGGTCATGCCCCAGGCTTCGAAGAAGGACTTCAAACCGCTGTCAATCAATCTGAATTGCAGGCCAATGCCCAGCGACACGATGATGGACGGCATGATCAGGCTGGCCACCGTGATGTAGAACAAGGCATTGCCACCTTTGAGCTTTTTGCGAAATGCCATGCCTGCCAACACCGACATCAACATCGTGAGCGTCATCACCACCAAGCCCAGCAACAAGGAGCGCTTTAACGCTGCGGCGATGTCCACCACGCCCAAGCCTTCAGCCAGCTTGTAGAACCAATGCAAAGACACACCTTGCAAAGGAAAAGTCATGCCGCCATCTGGGCCTTGGAAACTGAGGATGAAGATGGTGATCATCGGGCCGTATAAAAACAGCACGAACAACACAAACACCGCCAGCAGCCCCCAAAAGCCAGCGGGTTTCTTCGGTTGGTATTGGGTGGCCATGCCTCAGAGTTCCTTGCGAATGTCGACCAAACGGGTCAAGCCCCAAATGATCATGAGCACCACCAACAACAAGATCACCGCATTGGCAGCTGCCAAGGGGAACTGTAGAAACGAAGTTTGCACTTGAATGATTTTGCCCACCGAGGCGATTTGCTGCCCCCCCATCACACCAATGGTGACGAAGTCGCCCATGACGATGGTGATGACAAAAATCGAGCCGATGATGATGCCCGTGCGCGACAAAGGAATGATGACATTCCACAGCGTTTGCCAAGCGCTGGCACCGGTGTCGTAAGCCGCTTCAATGAGAGAGCGGTCGATGCGCATCATCGAGTTGAAGATGGGCACGATCATGAACATGGTGTAGAGATGCACAAAGGCCAACACCACTGAAAATTCGGAGAACAGCAACCATTCCACAGGCTGGTTCACCAAGCCCATGTTCATCAAGGTTTGGTTCACCAAGCCATTGCGGCCCAGCAAAGGAATCCAAGAGATCATGCGGATCACGTTGGAGGTCCAAAAAGGCACGGTGCACAAGACAAACAACAAGGTTTGCATGGACGACGAGCGCACACAAAAGGCTAAAAAGTAAGCAATCGCAAAACCCAAAACCAAGGTGACCAACCACACCACCAAACTGATGCGCACCGTGGACCAGTAGGTTTTCAGGGTGACGCACACATCCCCATAGTCATTCAAACTGCTGCAGCCTTCAAAGATGCTGAAATAACTGTGCAGCGTGAAGGCGGGGATCATTTCATATTCATTGAATTCCCAGAAACTGACCATCACGATGAGGGCCAGTGGCACCAAGAAAAACAGCAGAAACACCAAGGAATAAGGCGTGGCTTGCCACAAGGCGGAGAGCCGGAAGGCTTGACGCCCTCCCCCGGTGATCTGCTGTGTTGTCATGGTTCAGTGCATCAAGCGGCGACGAATTCGTTCCACTTTTTCACCATGTACTCGTTCTCGTCCATCACGGCATTCCAGCAAGCGATGCCACCCATGCGGGTTTCATAACTGCCACCGTCACGCACGCTGCCAGCTTTGGCCAACAAGTCGCCGTTGGGCGATTTGATGTCTTTGGCCGCCGCTTTGCCTTCCATCCAGTAGGCCCATTCGTAGGCTTCCATTTTGGCTTTGGCGGTTTCGAGCACAGCGCTGTAATAGCCTTGGCGGTTCAGGTAAGCACCGGCCCAGCCGTCCAGGAACCAGTTGATGAACTCGTACACGCCATCGGCTTTTTTGCCAGTGACAGACTTGGGCACGCCGAAACCAGCAGCCCAAGCACGGTATCCCTCTTTCAAAGGTTGGAAGGTGCAAGCAATGCCTTTGGTGCGCACGGCCGTCACCGCTGGCGACCACATGGATTGAATCACCACTTCGCCGGACGCCATCAAGTTGACGGACTCGTTGAAGTCTTTCCACAAGGCGCGGAACTGACCGGCTTTTTTGGCTTCGATCAGGGTCTTGATGGTCAGGTCGATTTCGGCCTTGGTCATGTTGCCCTTGTCGGGGTATTTGTAAATGCCCTTGGCTTCCACCACCATGGCGGCATCCATGATGCCAATCGATGGGATGTTCAAAATCGCGGCTTTGCCTTTGAACTCGGGGTTGAGCAATTCAGCCCAAGAGGTGATGGGACGCTTGATCAGGTCGGGACGGATACCCAAGGTGTCGGCGTTGTACACGGTGGGAATCAGGGTCATGTATTGCGTGGGCGTGGCAGAGAAAGTTTTGCTGTCTGGTTTTTCCAAGTACATGACTTTCTTGGGGGCCGTGCCTTGGTCGCCGACTTTTTTACCCGCCACTTCGCCTTTGGTGAACAAGCTGGTGATCTTGTCGGCGTTTTTGATGCGTTTGGTGTCAATGCCCAGCAGATTGCCGGTGGGCACGATTTTCTTCAATGAGAAATATTCGGTGTCGATCAGGTCGAATGAGTTGGGTGCGGTCACCGCACGCTTGGTCACGTCGTCGGTCGTCACAGCCACGTATTGAATTTCGATGCCGGTGGCTTTTTTGAATTCTTCCGCAATTTTTTTGTCTTGGTTGACCGCCGTGCCCAAATAGCGCAACACGATTTTTTCTTGCGCGTGGACGGCTGGGAAGATGCCGCTTGCCAAAATGGCCGCAGTTCCTTTCAGAACCGCGCGACGATCTGTTGCAACATTCTCAACAGGCTGTTTCACTTCTTTCATGGTCTTCCTTTGGGGTGAGGTTGTTACCTGAGATCGTCAGGCGGCGATGGGGGAACGCTGATGAATGGCGGGTTTGAGCGCGTGGCTGTCGGCCTCGGCCCAAGTCAAGTGGTATGTCTGCCCGGGTTGCCAAGGCGCATTGGCCAATTGCTCGGGCAACATGACGCTGATGGTTTCAGCGCCTTGCGTTTTCGGGGCAAAGGCCAACAAACTGAAGCTGCCCTGAAATTCCACGTCGATCAAATCGGCTTGCAAACCAGGTTGGCCACCGGACGTCGACGTGCTGGAAACGGTGATCTTGTCACTGCGCACCGCCACCAAGCCCTGGGCTGTTTTCAAAATATTGTGGCCGCCCATGAAGCGTGCCACGAATTCAGAGACGGGCCGGTTGAAGACGTCTTGTGGGCTGCCCGATTGCTCGATGCGCCCATGGTTCATCACCACCATCGTGTCGGCCAAGGCCATCGCCTCTTCTTGCGAATGGGTCACATGAATGAAGGTCAAGCCCAACTCTTTTTGCCAGTGACGCAACTCGGCACGCATTTGAATGCGTAAAAAAGGATCCAAGGCCGACAGCGGTTCATCCAACAGCAACACGCGGGGCTGCATGATGAGGGCGCGCGCCAAGGCGATGCGTTGTTGTTGACCACCCGACAACTCTGCCGGAAAGCGTTGTGCGTACTGCGACATGGCCACACGTTCGAGCAACTCGGCGGCACGCTGGTGTCTTTCGGCTTTGCCCACGCCGCGCATCTTCAAACTGAAGGCCACGTTGTCCAGCGAATTCAAATGGGGGAACAGGGCATAGCTTTGGAACATCATGGCCGTGCCACGCTCAGCAGCGCTCGCATTGGTGATGTTTTTACCGCCCAACAAAATGTCCCCTGCCGTGGCGACTTCATGGCCGGCCACCATGCGCAGCGTGGAGGTCTTGCCGCAACCCGAGGGGCCGAGCAAACAACAATAGTGGTTGGTGGGCACCTTCAGATCGATGTTGTCCACAGCGATGCTGGTGGCGCTGTAATGTTTGGACAAAGCAATCAGCTCGAGTGTGTTGTCTTGTGAGGGTGATGCGTTGACCATGCTTATCCTTAGCAATCCTGATGCCATGCTGTTTGGGGCCGATTGCATGCAAAGATAAACCAGATTGCATGCAATGTGCGCGTTTTTGGCGCTTGACACGCGCAAAAAGGGTGCGATCCTAGGGTATTTACCAGGTATCAAGCACCATGCAGGTGCACGACTGCGGCGCTTCGCGGCTTCAATAATCAGGTGAGAATCTGCCCACGTCCACTGGAACCCTCGCCATGCATCACAACCCCTTTGTTCATTTGATTGACCACCCGTTGGTACAGCACAAGCTCACACTGATGCGACGCAAGGACGCCAGCACCAACAGTTTTCGCACCCTCTTGAACGAGTTGTCGATGTTGATGGCCTATGAGGTGACGCGTGACATGGAGGTGTCCTACATCGAGATTGAAACGCCGATGGAGAAAATGATGGCTCCCACCATCGATGGCAAGAAACTGGCCCTCATCAGCATCTTGCGCGCGGGCAACGGCATCTTGGATGGCATGTTGCAAGTGGTGCCTGGCGCACGCGTGGGACACATCGGTCTCTATCGCAACCCCGACACCTTGGAAGCTGTGGAGTATTTCTTCAAGGTGCCGCAAAACATGCACGAGCGCGATGTGATCATGGTGGACCCGATGTTGGCCACCGGCAACTCGGCTGCTGCTGCAGTCACGCGCATCAAAAAAACCAATCCAAAATCGATCAAGTTTTTATGCCTGCTCACCTGTCCAGAAGGCATCAAGGCTTTGCATGCAGCGCACCCCGATGTGCACATCTACACCGCCGCCATCGACAGGCAACTCAATGACCATGGTTACATCTTGCCGGGCTTGGGGGATGCAGGCGATCGGATTTTTGGCACCAAATAAGTTACATCAGCCAGAGACAAATCCAGGGTTGGGCAAGACGCCTTCCAGCACTGGCACATTGGCTTTTCGAGCCGACACTTTGCCACCTGTTGAGGCCAACCATTGCTCGGCCACTTCCCAGATCGGTTTGAGGTTTTGTTTGGAAGCCTCTTCCGACACTGGTGCCCAACCGGCCACCTTGTAGGTTTTGTCCGGGTCGATGGGCTTGTCGTTCAACTGCATGTTGTGGATGCGTTGTCCCATGCTGGCCAAGGGACGGCAGGTGTACTTCAAACCACCCACACGCACCATGTCACCGCCCTGTTGGTAATAAGGATCGGCATTGAACAAATTGTCCGCCACATCTTCCAAAATGGTTTTGATCATGCTGCCCTTCATGGGCGTGACCGTGGCATAGGAATAAGTGGTCGCCGTCATGTCCATCAACCATTCTTTGGTGATGGCCTGACCTGGCAGCAAACTCGTGCCCCAACGGAAACCAGGAGAAAACGCAATCTCCGCGCTTTGCACGTCCAACATCGCATCTAACAACAGTTGGTCACCTGTGCCATTGAAATTGCCACGTCTGTACAAGGTACCCTCGGTGATGGCCAATGTTTTTTGCAACTCACTCAAGTAAGGCGCACGGATACTGGTGATGAGTGCTTGCATCTCAGTGTCAGCAGGCAATAAATTTGCAAAAACAGGCATGAGTTTGTAGCGAAAGTCGGTCACCTGTTTGTTTTTCACTTCCAGGTCGAGCACTCCTAAGAACTTGCCATTCGATCCTGCATTGGTCACCAGCGTCTGACCGGATTTGTTGTTCACCACCTTGGCCACCGGCATACCGTCGTGCGTGTGTCCACCCAAAATCGCGTCCAGACCGCTGACGCGCGAGGCCAATTTCAAATCCACATCCATGCCGTTGTGCGACAACAAGACCACCACTTGGGCACCCTTGGTCCGCGCGTCCAAAATCGTTTTTTGCAGATTCTCTTCTTGGATACCAAATTCCCAATCTGCCACCATGTAGCGTGGATTGGCAATGGGTGTGTAGGGAAACGCTTGGCCGATGATGGCGCAAGGCACGCCGTTCATCTCGTGCATCACGTAAGGCTTGAAGACTTGGTCGCCAAAGTCTTTGGTCTTGATGTTTTGCGCGACGAAAGACAACTTGTCGCCGAGTTTTTTCTCCACCAATTCGGTCACTCGGTCTTGGCCGTAGGTGAATTCGAAGTGACCGGTCATCACGTCCACGCCCAGCAAACGACAGGCGTCCACCATGTCTTGGCCTTTGGTCCAAAGGGACGTTGCCGATCCTTGCCATGTGTCACCACCATCGAGCAAGAGGGCCCCCGGACGAGAGGCCTTCATGCGTTTGACCAAGGTGGCCAAGTGGGCAAATCCACCCACCTTGCCATAGCGCTTGGCAGCGGTCTCAAAATTCAAAGCGCTCAAGGCATGAGCTTGAGCGGTATCTGGTTTCACGTTTGTGGCTTTGAGAAGTTCAGCGCCTACCAAGTGGGGCAACTGGCCTTTCATTTGACCAAGACCCAAGTTCATGGAGGGTTCACGAAAATGCACCGGTAGCAATTGTGCATGGCAATCAGTCATGTGCAGAAAAGAGACTTGCCCAAAGCGTGGCATCTCGTAGAGACCTTCAGCATCAAGGGCCGTTTTTTGAGCGTAGCTGCCCATGGGCAAACCGGCCATGACGCCCGCACCCAGCACTTGCATGAATTCACGTTTGGTCAAGTTCATGTCGGGTCCTGATTATTGGTTCACGGGGGATTTCGGATCGAGCAACAAGGCCATGAGGTGCTGCAACTGTGTTTCACTCAGGATGCCGTTGTGGCCAAAACGCGGCATGTTGGAGCAGGCGTTGTAGCCCCTGGCATTCCATAATTTGGCCCAGGTGTACTCGACGATGGGTTTGGCGGTGGTGCTGTTGACATCGGTGATGCCGCGCAATTTGCCGTAGTTGTACAAACTGGGGCCCAAAGTACCGTGTGAGATTTCAGTTTCGCTGATCTTGTGGCAGTTGTAACAATTGCCACCATTGACCGAACCCTCTTTATCAGACCAGGTTTTGCCGCGACCATCTTGAGCTATTGTTTCGCCCAATTTATAGTCGCCAATGAATTGACCATTGGCGGGCCATTGAATCGACTTGAAGTTGTCATTGCGAATTTTTTCGGCCACCTTGTCTGGCAAAGGCTTGTCCTTGTATTCGGCTTCGCTGCACAAGCGGTTGGCTTCATCTGGCGTTAAACGGTCCATGCCCGCTTGCCCTTCCGCTCGAAATGAAGCAGCCAACACTTGTTGCACGTCGTCTTGATACGAGCTGGTTTTGCTGGGCACAGCGCACGATGCCAAAAAAAACATCATCGAAACTGCTGTCAATCTTGTCAGGTGATTTGTCATCATTCTTGTTCCTTCGCAGATCAACGACGAATGGCGGGCGCAAATGCCACTGCCTCTTTGGAGGTCACGCCCAAATAAACACCCAAGGCGGCGCTGACATCGCTGCCAAATACGGCATAGGGGAAACGCTGTTGCCGGTAGCAATCATTGAGCCGCAATTGCATGCTCCACATTTGCCCGTTGGAGACACGATAGGCAGGCCATGCACCAAAGCCAGTGACAGCACCAACTTGGGTGGTGAGATTGGGCAAGTCTTGCAATCGAATGCGTTTACCTTCTTGGGCATGGCAGGTGGCACAGGCAAAATCATGGGTTCCAGAGCGAAAGTAAAACAACTTTTTACCCAACTCAAACATGCGCTTTTCTTCGGCATGGGTTTGCGGCAAATTGAATTTCATGCCTTTGGATTCCGCCGCCACCCAGGTTGCCAAAGCAGTGATGGTGTTTTGTTCGCCTTTGCCATATGGCGTATTTCTGATTTGCTCGGCATCAAAACCTTGCAAGTTTTCCATGCACGTCAGCAAGCGCGATTCCAGGTCTTGCACTTTTTGCGTGTCGGCAAAATAGCGCGGCAACTCTACCCAAGCACCTTTCACTTGACCCGGTCCTTTGCCTAAATCGCATTGGGCCAAGGATGCTTTTTTCGGGCCACGGGCTTGCTTCCACAAGTCTTCACCCTTGGCTTCATACAAATCAGCCGGATTACCGTCTTGCAGCATCGCACGGTATTCGGCGATGCCATCAGACGTCGACTTTTGAGCCCATGCCGTTGTCACGGCAAAGCTCAGGGCCAAGATGACCAAGGAAGTTGGCAGACTTCTCATGTCAGGACACCGTGGTTTCGTCAGTACGGGTATCGCCTTTGTTGTCTTTCCAGCTCACGCCCACTTTGTCACCAGCTCTGCCGTTCTTGATGGTGAATTGCAAAAATGGATTTTTGGACACACCGGGGCCCCATTCTGCGGTCATGACGGCTTGGCCGTTGTGTGTGGCCGTGACTTCCTGGATGTGCCAAGCGGGCACGATGGCACCGTTGGCGTCCTTGCGTTGTCCGGATTCCATTTCGTGGCTCATCAAGACACGCACGTTGATTTTTTCACCAGCCATTTGGGCGCGAATGCGCATTGGATCTGCCATGTTGTTTCTCCTTGAATTGATGAACGATCAACCGCCGCAGCCACCAAGCGTGACCTTGACTTCTTTTTTCGAAAACAGGGTTTTGCCGTCTTCCATGACGGCCACTGCGTATACATCGCAGGACTGGCCCATCTTGGCGCGGGTTTGAAAACTGGCTTCCACAGCCGGGTTGACCATGAATTGCGCCACCAACGGGGATGGGTTTTTGTCCACCAACAACAGTAATCTTTTCACCCCAGACATACTGGTTTGCACCGTCATCGGCACCACCGCGCCGTTTTCGGCAATGTCCGGCGCGGTGAGCGTCACATCCTTGCTTTCGGTAGGCATAGGCAGCCCCAAAGCTTTGAACACCTCGGCCACGGTTTTGGCTTCAAAAGCCGATTTTTCAAAAGCCTGTGCCAGCTCTGGCAACATGCCAGCGCCCATCAGCAGACCGGCCACCGCAAAACTGCGTTTAAGGGCATCGCGACGTGTTTGCATTTCTCTTCTCCTTTGAAAATTTAAGGTTTGTTGCCGGCCGCCAACCATTCGGCGATGGCTTTAGCGTCAGCAGGTTTCAGGTCTTGGGCTGGCATGGGTATGCTGCCCCACACACCGGAACTGCCCATCAAAATTTTGTTGGTCAGGTAATCCAATTTCCCGGCGTGTTTGCTGGCGACATCGGTGAACGCAGGGCCCACCACTTTCTTGTCCACGCCATGGCAGGCCAAACAATTGTTCGCTTGCAACAAGCCCATGACAGCATCGTTGGGGCCTTTGGGGATGTCTTTGGCAGGTGCAGATGCTTTTGACCCAACGGCAGTGGCGGCCGTGCGCAGCGTATTCACGCCCTTTTGCTGTCCCACCAAGCGGTTTTGATCGGCCAAGTTGCCATGCGCATCCCGCGCAAAGTCCGGCAGCATCGACGTGACTTTGACGTCCGTTGCGCAGTTTTTCATGCAGGCGGTGTTGGCCGTGTCAGGTTTCTTGGTACCGCCCATTTCAGGACCTGGCCACATGTGGTGCTGGGTGGTCACGCCATGGCGGTTGGGCATGCGTTCTTGTGCTTGAACGATGGTTTTGTCGTTCAAAACGAAGTTGTCATCAACGATGCCACTCAAATTCAGCATAAAGGCCGTGACTGCATACACCTCGTTGGTGCTGAGTGTTTTGGGCGCATTCCAAGGCATGGCGCGGTTGATGTAGTCCCACACCGTGGACACGCTGGGGGCTTTCATGAAGGTGGTTCGGGCTGGAAAAGACGTGTCTTTGAGTTTGGCCACGCGACCCGTTTTCACATCCTCAGCAGCTACGCCGCCCACCAGAGGATTGAACACCTCGTTGGACTCTCCAAAGATGCCATGACAACTGGCACATTTGGCCTCCCAGACATCTTGACCTTGCGCCACCGAGCCTTCACCCTTGGGTAGACCTTTGAAATCGGGACGCACGTCAATATCCCACTTGGCCACTTCGGCAGGCGTGGCGGCGCGGCCAATCCCCTGGAAGTTCTGCTGGGCCTGTGCCGTTGTCACGCAGGCGAAGAGCAACACGCTGAACTTGAGTGTGTTCATGGCCGAATCAAGCGACTTGTACATTTTTCACCTCGCCGCTTTCTTGCACCAACCACGATTGAATGGCGTTGTTGTGATAGATGGAGCGTGTACCGCGCACATCGCGCAACTGTTTGAGGGTGGGTTGCACAAAGCCGGTGTCATCGGTGGCACGGCTTTGAATGACGGAGGGCTTGCCATCCCACAACCAATCGAGGTTGAAACGGGTCAGGCATTTGCTGAGCACCGGTGACTCCAAACGCGCTGGCTTCCAATTGACGCCACCATCGACCGACACATCCACCTTTTTGATGGCACCGCGGCCCGACCAAGCCAAACCGGTGATGTTGTAAAAACCTTTGTCCAGCAAAGCTTGTCCACCAGAAGGCGTGGTCACCACACTCTTGCATTCTTGAATACCGCTGTACTGGCGGTGGCTGCCATCGGGCATCAAGTCGATGTAGTGAATGGCTTCGTCCTTGGTGCCGTAGGGCTTGTCACCCAATTCAATGCGGCGCAAATACTTGACCCAGCTCACACCTTGCACACCGGGCACCACCAAACGCAAGGGGTAGCCGTTTTCGGGGCGCAGCATTTCGCCGTTTTGACCGTAGGCCACCATCACTTCGCCTGATTTGATGAGGCTCATGGGGATGGTGCGGGTCATGGATGAGCCATCACCGCCTTCGGCCAACACAAACTGCCCGGCTTTCAAGTCTGCGCCGCAGTGTTCCAAAAGCGTGATCAGCGGCACGCCGGTGAACTCGCTGCACGACAACATGCCGTGGCTGTATTGCACCGTGGGAACCGCGACATTGCCCCACTCCATGCCGGTGTTGGCACCGCACTCGATGAAGTGAAAACGCGAGACCGATGGCAAGCGCATCAAGTCGTCCATGGTGAACACCTTGGGAGTTTTCACCAAACCGTTGACCATGAAGCGGTGTTTGGTGGGATCGATGTCCCACCATCCTTGGTGATGCCGCTCAAAATGCAAACCACTGGGGGTGACGATGCCAAACAAGGATTGCAAGGGCGCAAACGACACAGAAGCTTGTGTGGTTTGGGTCAAGCCTGGGCTCTGACGACGCTGCAAATTACTTTCAAATTGGGAAGGCTTGCCATAGCCGGGTGACGCCACGCCCTGCCCCAAGCCGGTGGCATGGGCAGGTAGGTTCAGGATGTTGGGGTCGCCTTCGGAGGCGTTTTGTGCAAGGGCAGCTGCACTGGCAGTGATGCCCGCTGCTGCTGCAAAGGCCTGGCTGAGGAAATCACGGCGACCTTGGGGCGTCTGCTTCTTCACCGCCTGAATGTCTTGCTGAGACAGAAAATGCTCAGGCGCTTTCAGAATCTGACCGGGCAATTTATTCACATCGATTTTCCTTAAATGTAAATTTATAAATTAACTGAGAATAATATATAACTTCTTTAACCAAATAAAACATAGTGAAAACCCTTGGTTTTGAGCCTATTTCAAGGATTCTTGTTCCATCAACAGAAAGGTGTTGAAAGCATTCATGCGATTGGCGTACTTGAAAAGAGGTAAATTTGAAAATTGAGACCAATCGGTCAATTGATAAGCTTCCTCGAAAGACAAACCTTCTTCAACCGCCCTGGCCATGGTGGTTCGCAAATATTGCAAATAGATTTGGGTTTGTTGCAGGTCTTGGGCAAATTGTTGGCTGGCCGGGCCATGCCCCGGAATCGCCCAATCAACCTTCAAAGCAGCCAACGATGTCAAGCCTTTTTGCCAATGTCGACTGTCAGCCTGGCCCACAAACGGAACACGTTGGCGAAACATCAAATCCCCAGCAAACAAAATCTTGGCATCGGGCAGATAGACCACCAAGTCCTCCAAAGAATGCGCAGGGCCCAAGTGCATGAGTTGAAACGTCACGCCACCGAAATTCAAAGAGCGGTCAGCAGTTAGCCATTCATCGGCAAACACCAATTGCGTTTGTGCATCCACCCACGGGGCCAAGTCAACGCGGGACGCAGCCAAACGTGCTTGCGCAGTTTCTGAGTGAAGGTAGTTTTTGCCAGCTTCATGGGCCCATATGCGAGCGCCAGCCGCTTTGAACACCTGCAAGCCGTAAATATGGTCGGCATGGAAGTGGGTGACGATGACATCTGTCACAGGTAAGAAGGTGCGCTTCTTGATTTCTGCCAACAACTGCCTGGCCAAATCGGGCGAGCCCAGTGCATCGATCACCACCACCCTGTCTTGGGTGATGACAAAACCTGCGTTGGAGATGAAATTGCGGTTGGCCGAACTGCCCAAGGCGGCCAAACCCTGCACAAAGAAGACCTCTGGCTGCAGCTCGATGGGACACACCCAACAGTTGTCGGTGGTCTCAGCAGCTTGTGTTGAGGGCACCCATGAGAGCCCAGCCCACAACGCCATATGCAAGAACCCAAGCAGCCAACTTTGCCGCTTGAACATCATGGGTCAGCCCAAAGCCCGATAAGCCTTCAATCCACCGGCGATGTAACGGGCATTGACATAGCCCAATTGCCGCAAGGTGTTGGCGGACAAAGCGCCACGGTTATTGGCATTGCAATAGCACAGCACAGTGGTATTCAAGTCGGGCAGCACGCCCTCGATGTTCATCTCCAGCTTGCCGCGACTCACGTGCAAAGACCCCGCCAGGTGATCGGCGTCATGCTCTTCCTTGTCGCGAATATCCAAAGCAATGGCGCCCTGTGCCAGCAGTGCATCCACTTGGTCTGGCAAGACGCTCTGCACCTGTGCCATAGCGGTGTCTGCCAATTGTTGAAATTTTTGGGTATAGGCCATGAATATCTTTCAAAACTTTAGTAAGTGAGATTTGTAGATTTGCCCCAAAACACGCGGTAGGCAAACACGGTATAGCCAATGATGACGGGAAGCACCACCACCACGCCATAAAAAATCACCAACAAGGCCTCGGGCGAACTGGCGGCTTGCCAGATATTGAGTTTGTCGATGACCAACCAAGGGAACAAGCTGTAGGCCAGCCCATAGAACGAGAGCAGGAAAATGCCCACGGTGCTGGCAAAGGGCACACCTGCGCCGTATTGGTTGCCTTGCGCAAACCGAATGGGCAAGCGAGACAAGCTGCGCCAAATCACCAAGAACAAACCCATGGTCATGGCGGGAATGGGCAACAGCATGAGCAGGTTGGGAAAGCTGAACCACTTGTCAAAAATTCGTGGGCTGACCCAAGGTGTTGCCACCGAAATGGCCAACACACCCGCAGCGGTCAACCACAAACTGCCTTTGGCCCATGCCACAGCACGCAACTGCAAAGCGCCTTCGGTTTTCATGATCAGCCAGCCCGCCCCCAACAAGCGGTAGGCAAACACCAAGCAAAAACCAATCAAGGCGCTAAAGACATAAGCCGCTGTGTCTTGTTTGAAGCCGGTGATGAGTTGACCCAGCATGAAACCCTGCGCCCATGACGCCAGCACAGAACCCATGTAGAAAGTTTTGTCCCACAACGGGCGGTGGTGGTCCTTGGCCTTGACCCGAAAGTCAAAGGCCACGCCGCGCAGCGACAAGGCCACCAACATCAAGGCCACAGGCAAATACAAGGCTCCCAAAATGACACCATGCGCCAAGGGAAAACCCACCAGCAACACGCCCACACCCAATACCAGCCAGGTTTCGTTCGCATCCCAAAACGGGCCGATGCTGGCGATCATGGTGTTTTTGTGCTCGATCGTGTCCGCACTGTTCAACAAGGCCCCAACACCCAAGTCATAGCCGTCCAAAATGACATAGGCCAACATGGACAGCGCCATGACCAAGGCAAACACCAAGGGGAGCCAGCCGCCAGGGCTGGTGAGGTCAATACCGAACTCAGACATGGCGCAATCCTTGGTTGTTCAAAACAGGCTCTTCACTCCCCTGAATCGCTTTCTTGGCCAAGTAAAACACCACTGATACATAGGCAGACAAGAGCGCTGCATAGAGCGTGAGGTACATGGCCAAGGACAGCGCGATGTTCCCTGCTGGCACTTGGGAAGCAGCTTGCGCTGTGGTCAGTACCCCATGCACCAACCAAGGTTGGCGACCAATTTCGGTGACATACCAACCCGACACCAGCGCCACCCAACCTGCAAAAGTCATGGCCACCAAGACCATGGCGGTGCGTTGGGACAAGGTGTTTTTGAACTTCAATTCATAGCTGGCAAACCAACTGACGGCCAGCATCAGCAGGCCCACACCAACCATGATGCGAAACGCCCAAAACACGGGGCCCACCGGTGGATGCTCGGCAAAGTCTTTGATGCCTTTGACCTCGCCATTCCAGTCGTGGGTCAGGTAAAAAGACGCCAATTTGGGGATGGCAATCTCATATTTATTGGACTGCGTGGCTTGGTCAGGAAGAGCAAATAAAACCGCAGGTACGCCTTGCTGTGTCTCCCAAATGCCTTCCATGGCCGCCAGCTTGGCGGGCTGGTATTTCAAAGTGTTCAGGCCATGCAGATCGCCTACGACAATTTGCACCGGGATCAACACCGCGGCCACCATCACACCGGTGCGAAGCGCGGCCATCACGTCTTTGGCGCGGTCGTTTTTCAGCCAACGGTAGGCGCTGATGCCTGCCAATAAAAATGAACCCGTCAAACCAGAGGCCAGCAACATGTGGGTCATGCGGTAGGGGAAAGACGGGTTGAAGATGACCTCGAACCAACTAGTGACGTGGGCTTGCCCATTGATCATCTCAAAGCCAGCTGGGGTGTGCATCCAAGAGTTGAGCGCCAAAATCCAAAACGCTGAAGCCGTGGTGCCCAAAGCCACCAACCAGGTGGCCAAGGTGTGAACGCCTTCGCTGACACGGCCACGACCAAACAGCATGATGCCCAAGAAGGTGGCTTCCAAGAAGAAAGCGGTCAACACTTCATACGCCAGCAAAGGCCCGGCCACATTGCCCACGGTGTTCATGAAGCCTGGCCAATTGGTGCCAAACTGAAAACTCATGGTGATGCCACTGACCACACCCAAGGCGAAAGTCAGGGCAAAAATCTTGATCCAGAACTGGTAGGCGTCCATCCAGTGCTGTTCCCCTGTGGCCACAAAGCGGGTTTTGAAAAACAACAAAAACCAACCCATGGCGATGCTGATGGTGGGAAACAAAATATGAAATGTGATGTTGGCTGCAAACTGCAACCGCGCCAGCACAATGGGGTCAAGACTGTCCATGGTTTATCTCATTCAATGACAACGTTGAAATGGTTGTGAGTCTGTTCAAGCCTTGTGCAACGCAGCGCTGACCCAACGCGCCAAATCGGGGGCCGACATCGCCCCAGGCTGTCTGGCCATCTCACGGCCACCCGCGAAAACCGCCAAAGTGGGAATGCTGCGGATGTTGTACTTGGCCGCCAAACCTTGTTCGTCCTCTGTATTGACCTTCACAAAGCGGGCTTGGCCTTGCATGTCTTGGCTGACCTTTTCGTAAGCAGGGGCCATCATGCGGCAAGGACCACACCATGGCGCCCAAAAGTCCACAACCAGGGGTAAATCGCTTTTACGCAGCTGTGCATTGAACGCGGCTTCACCCAGGTTGTCGGGTTCCTTGCTAAGCAAGGGCGCATGGCATTGGCCGCAATTCAGTTCAGCTTGCAACTTGTCCGACGGCACCCGATTGGTGGCATTGCAATGCGGACAAACCAAATGCATTTTTGATACTGTGGCGTCGTTCATGGTTTCCTCGCGACAAACCCCACCAAAGCCGACATGCCACTGTGGCCTGCACCCTCTTGGATGGTGGTTTCATAGGTTTCACAGACTTGAATTTCAAACCCTGCAAAGGCTTGTCGCAACAGGTCTTCGTCATACAGGTGCTCAAGCTTGTCAGGGCCACCTGTTTTGTAGGTCAATTGATTTTTACCGTAACCCTGAATCACCAACACGCCACCTGGTTTCAAACAGTCTTTGATTTTTTGAAACAGTTCAGCGCGTTCGTCAGGTGTGGCAAATTGAAAAAAGATGCCCGCCACCAGGTCGTAGCGGGCTGCTTGCCAGTCGAAGTCCTGCCAAGCAGAGCAACTGAAATTCACGCTCACCTGGTGCTTGGCAGCCAAGGCTTGGGCTTTGACGATGGCAGGTGCCGAGAAGTCGAAGGCATCGACGCTCAGCCCTTGCTGCGCCAACCACACACTGTTGCG